>Ga0256406_1000165_pt1 | contig 125982 bp, 119 predicted proteins | sample RumenRJG_03DNA_FD_185986 | JGI IMG/M metagenome (GOLD analysis project Ga0256406, IMG submission 185986) | Bovine rumen microbial communities from Lethbridge, Alberta, Canada - RJG_03 | ecosystem: Host-associated > Mammals > Digestive system > Stomach > Rumen | place: Canada: Alberta...
AAACATATTCCGAACAGTAAACGGAGTAAAAAACGAATTCCAAACCAAAGAAATCATAAGAAACTACAAAACAATAAAACAAATTTAAAAAAATTCAAGCCATCAGTTGAATTTTTTACAACCCCAAAATATAAGTTTAAAAATCAATAAATAGGTTTATACCCTTTTATAAGCTATTAAAAAAGAAATAAAAACATTAAAAATAAAATCTAAAAAATATATTTTTAAAAATATAACCAATATTATTAATTATCTACAGCATATTTCTGCAATCTATCAGCCAAATTGTTTAAATATCCTTTCATAGGTCCTGTTTTTTCTGCAGTTTTATATATTAATTTTAAATCATCTTTTTGTAATCCTTTAACCAGTACCAGAGCAAAAATATAAACAATTACTCCAACAACCAAACCTACAAAAATACCCCAATAAGTTTTAGGAACCAACATACATGCTGCCCCCATAATTAATGAGGCAGCCAATATTTTTAAAAACGCCATAGTTCTAAACTTAACGCCAGATACTTTATGGGTATAGATAATACATACAACCATAATAAATGCAGTACTTATGGAAGTTGCTAAAGCTGCACCATTAATATTGAATAATGGAACGAGTAAATAACTGAAGATAGTTTGGATAATAACCCCTAATATTAAAGATATCATAGGAATAATTGGTTTTCCAAGACCCTGAGTTATACTTGCAGATATAGTATAAACAGCGAAACATAACATGCCCATTACAAGTATTTGTAATGCAACGGTACCTAAAGTGTATTCATGTCCAAATAAAAGACCTAAAATAGGACTAGCAAACACAGCTGTACCTACACATAACGGCAATACAATAAGTATTACATATCTATAAGATTGATGAATGTATCTTGTAAGTAATTCATGATTATTTAATGAAAATGCCTCTGAAGCTGCAGGAAGTGCAGATGTTGCAACAGACATAGATACAATTAAAGGCAATCTAGCTATTGCACTTGCATTAGTGTAATAACCTGCATAATTACTTGTTAAGTAAGCACCAATAAATAAGGTACCAATATCATATAACAATACTTCTGCAAGACCAGTTATAACAACGGGAATTGAGAATTTTAAAAGCATTACAATAATATCCCGCTCTTCAGATCTTGAGATTTTCTTACGGCCTGTTTTAAACTTAGAAGTAACATCCCTTTTAAATAACCATATTGCAGAAAGAGATGCGAATAAAAATCCTAAAACTGTACCTAAAACAGCACCAGAAACTCTCCAACCAATCAATACAAATATTACAGCAAAACAAATCATACCCAGCTGTTCAAATGCCTTTGTAATAAGAATATCAGTCATTTGATAATATCCCTGAAATACTCCCCGATACAGTCCTACAATTACACTAAAAGGAGTGATTACAGCAACTAATTGTAATGGTAAAAGTGCAGCAGGCTTATGCCACCAGCCTATAGCAATAGGCTCTGCAATAAGATACATAATAGTGGCTCCAATAGCCGCCATGACAATTATTATTTTAAATGACGTTCGAATGACCTGTTGTTGCATCTGTTCATTATCCAAAGCAGAATATTCTGCAACATATTTAGCTATTGCTGAAGGAAGCCCTCCGGAAGCAGTGATATTTAAGAAATTTTGGAAAGGCAATGTAAGTCCCAATATACCATAATCAGCAGCAGTTAGTAACCATGTTAATATAAAACGGTACAAAAATCCCCCAATACGGAAGATAAAAGTACCAATAAGCATGATAAAACTACCCTTTGCAATTTTAGATTCATTATCTGACATAAAATTACCTAAAAATTCAATTTAACAAAAATAAGTTTTTTAAACAGTATAATATAATCTTATCAAATATATTTTATAAATTTTTCCATGCATTTAAAAGTAAAAAATTAATTTCCATAGATTTAAAGTCAATTAAAATTTTTATAAAATAAAGATAAAAAAAGCAAAACACAATACCAAAACACATAAAAGGAAAAAATAGAATTAAAGTTTAAATTAATAAAAATAAAAAAAATATAAATTATCAAAAAATAAATAAGAATTCCTCTTTTCTTATTAAAAGAGAAGAAAAATTAAAAAGAAATTATAAAATTAATTTTATCTATTGATAATTTTCTGCTTTTTCATGGAAGTAAGCTTGTGGATGAGCACATACAGGACATTTTTCAGGTGGTTCAGGTCCAATAAATACATGTCCACAGTTAGAACAAATCCATACAATATCTTCTTCTTTTTTAAATACAGATCCATCTCTTACATTTTTAAGTAGGGTATTGTATCTTTCCTCATGTTCTTTTTCAATTGCTGCAACTTTTTCAAATAAAAATGCAATTTCATCAAAGCCTTCTTCTTTAGCTTCCTCTGCGAAGTTTTTATACATTTCAGTCCATTCTTCATGTTCACCTGCAGCAGCTGCTACGAGATTTTCTTCGGTACTTTTAATGTCTCCGCCTTCTAATATTTTAAACCAAATTTTAGCATGTTCTTTTTCATTACCTGCAGTTTCCTCAAAGATTTTAGAAATTTGTACATATCCATCCTTTTTAGCTTTACTTGCAAAGTAAGTGTATTTATTCCTTGCTTGAGATTCACCTGCAAATGCATATTCTAAATTTTTCTCAGTTTTACTACCTTTTAATTCAGGCATAAATATCATCTCCAAAATTACTTATATAACATATATGTTTTATTAAATATTAATTTTTTACTATTTAAAAAAAATAATAAAAGATATAATAAAAGTAGTAGTTGATATTGTAAATATATAAAAAGTGGATTTGATTAATTAAAATAAAATCCAAACCCTAAAAAAAAGACATGATAAAACAGCTAAAAAATATGAAAAAACTTAATATTATAAAAACCTATTAAAGAAATTACTAAAAACAATAAACCATCTTAACGCAAAAGCATACACATAAATAAAATAATTAGATTCAAAAAATTACTAGAAAGATTGTATAAGATTTAATCAGATTTAGATCCTTTCCCAAGAATCTTATTAATCTTATCATTAGCTACAAAAACACTAAGACCAAACTGGATAATATAATATGTGAAAATAATATACTCCATATAATTAAATTTCAAATACCATAAAATAAACAACAGAACATAAACAATAAAGATGATTATGCCTTTCTTCCTCTCATCCATATACACATATCCTATCCCCGGAAGTACAAGGTTTATTAATTCAACATTTCTAGTATACATTGGATTATCAATAATCTTTTTTTCTTTATCATCTAAAAGACTATAGTCAATTTCATCATACAAGTTCCTATCTTCAATAATAACACAACCATAAAAAAAGATATTATATTAAGATATGTAATTAACTTAAATAAATTTTTCACTGAAATTTTAAATGGTCTTAAATGAAAAAAACAATGCAAAAAATTAAGTTTTAATATTTTATATAAAAAAAATTAAAACAGGACAATATTGATTAAAAAAGAATATACAAATAACAAAATAATAACAAAAAAACTAAAAACAATATAATATTAATTCTAAAAAATCAAATGACAATATTTATAAGTAATGAAATACAATTTATTATACGATGTGCATAAATCTACACATCATTGGTGAATTTCTCAACCATTTTATAATCTATATAAAACATGAAATTCATTTAAAAAAAAAAGAGTATTTATTATAATATGATTAAGAGTTTATTCCTAAAAATTACTTACCACTAAAAAAAAATATTATCTAAAAAAATTCTTAATTACCCTACCATGTTTATAAGAAATACTCTTTCCTACTCTATAATCTTATTTTCTTCAAATTTATATTATTATATTAAATTAAATAATATGATCTTTTTTATTAATAAAAGCTATTTAAACAAAGCTGTTTTATAAATTAATAATTATTTTAAAGGTTTTAATGATTTTTATTAAAGGAACATTAAAAATAAACCAATGGATAGTTTATAAAACATAATATTTTTAAAATAATCAATAAAAAAAATTAAAATAATATTTTTTTACGGATAATTAATACAAATTCCTATTTAAAATCAAATAGTAATAATTATAAAGTAAAAAGAACAATAATTAACTAGAGAAAAAGATATTTTTTGTCAAATGATAAAAAAGGAATTCTTAATCTCCATATTTAAGAGAAGAAATATTTCATTAATCTTAAGGGCATGACTTTAAACATTGCTATTACGAATGTTTTAGCTTAAAGAAAAATTAGGAACTGACGTGTTATGTCCTTCACCCTGATTTACTTTTTTTAAAAGATTTATACAATATCATCTATTTCATATAAATTTAAGTAGAAATTAGTACTTCACATAAAAATAATATGAAATTAAAATAAGGAAGAATTAACATTTTTCCAAAATACTTTTATCTGCACCTGCAACATAAACAAGATATTCTGCTTCTACAATATGTAACTTAGATGGTATAACAATACAATGAAGAGGGCTTCCAAAATCATAATCAATCAATTCTGATATTTTACCTGCCTTGACAATACCCTCATCAGATCCAACCCTTGCAATACCAACGGCTAATGTATCCTCATTGATAACCTGTTCTTCTTCTGGTAAAGTGTCTTTAACCTTCATTAAATATTCGAGACCTTGATTAATACTCATATACCTATCTTTATGAGCCTGAATATCAAGAAGCACTAAGGTGTGTAGTTCCATATCCATATTTTCCTTAATAGCCATATATGGTGATTTAGGGAAGAAATTATGATCCGGAAATGGAATTGTTGTAACTTTTCCAAATTTATATCCCTGAAGACCACTTATTGCAGGAGCTGAGGATAAGATAGAAGAACCATGAATTACCCTATAATCGATACCTTTTCTAGCACATTGAACTAAAAAGTCAGAGTGTGTTGTGGCAATCAGCGGATCACCACCAGTAATGAGTGCAACATCTTTGTTTTTAGCTTCAAGTATAAATGGACTATCCTCTTCAACTTCAGATCTATTTAATATGTGAATCTTAGAACCGATTTTATCTTCAATAGCATCTAAAGTAGAACCTATTAATTTTGAGGTAAAAAATTCTGCATAAATTACATCCACTTCTTTTAAAGCATTCAATGCTTTAATTGACATATCATTTATATCAAATAATCCTAATCCAATCAAATAAAACATGTTTTTAACCTTTAAATTTAAATTATAAAATCAAAATTTCATAATAATTAATATAAAAAAAATACTTAATATTAATTTATAACTTGAGATAAATATATTTTATAATAAGAAATTTAAACTTATTATTATTTAGGAATAATAAGCTATTTTTAGAAAATAGAAATCGATATTTTAAATTAAAAATACATATTATAATTTTAATTGAAAAAAAATATTTCTTTATATTTTATTTATTTAATCAATTTAAACAATGATATTATGCAATCTTTAAAAATTAGTTTACCTGCTGTAGATGAAGTACGTAAAATCATCATGGATATGGAAATTATGGATATGGACCATAGAATCAAGCCTGAGAAAGACTATGGGTATATTGGAATAACCTCCCCAGTCAGTGATGAGGAAATAGAGAAAATGAAAGAAGAGGTTATCAAGGTTAAAAAAGTGCGAAAACTTCTTAATGGAAGACCTCTTGAGATTGAAGTTGTGGACAAAGAGTTAGAACTTATTCCCAGATATCCCCATAGTGTTAGAGAAATGCTTCAAGGTAAATTAACAGATCAGGAGATTACAGATTTAAGAAACTCCTTTGATATCATAGGCAATATTGTAATTGTTGAGATTCCGAATAATCTTTTAGAACATAAAGAGTTAATCGGTGAAACCACATTAAAATTCACTAAACGTAAATCTGTTTATATGAAAAAAAGCCCTATTAAAGGAGTAACACGGGTCAGGGATATTGAATTTATTTGTGGAGTTAATAATCCGGTAACCATTCATAAAGAACAGAAGATACGCTTAAAACTAGATGTTAGTAAAGTATACTTTTCTCCACGCCTTACAAGTGAAAGGAAAAGAATTAGAGAGATTACTGATGATGGAGAAAAAATATTAGACATGTTCTGTGGTGTTGGTCCATTCTCAATAGTTATCGCAAGTAGAAACAAAGTTGACATAACTGCAGTAGACATCAATGATGTTGCAATAGATTACCTTAAAGAAAATATCAGGTTAAATAAATTACAGGGAAAAATACATCCCATATGCGGAGACATTAATAAAGTTGCATCCGAACAATTAGAAGGTGAAAAATTTGATAGATTAATAATGAACCTACCGGGAACTGCATATGAATTCTTGGATACCGCTTTTTCACTTGTTGCACAGGAAGGAATTATTCATTACTATGAATTTGCACATGACTGTAATGAAGGCCGTGAAAAATTAGAAAGAAAAGCTGCAGAACATGGTATGACTGTAACAATTGAAAGATGCCATAAGGTACGTTCCACAAGTCCGGGAATGTGGCAGATGGTATTTGATTGTAGAGTACATTATTAAGATAAAAAAAGTATTTAAATAGAAAATTTAACTTATTAAAAATGAGTTTATTTAAAATAATAGAAGATCCATTTATAATGGATCTATAATACCTTTTTCAGTAATTATTCCAGTTATTAAATCATTAGGAACAATATCAAATGCAGGATTAATTACCTCTGTTCCTTTAGGGCAAATTCTACAAGACCCATAATGAATTACCTCATCAGGATCTCTTTCTTCAATAACTGTATCATTAATATTGATATCCATATCAAATGTAGAATATGGGGCAGCTACATAAAATGGAATATCAAATCTTTTAGCAGCTAAAGCAACCATAAAAGAACCAATTTTATTTACAATTCCTCCTTTTGCAACTCTATCTGCACCAATAACAACCTTATCAATCATTCCTTGACTCATCAAATATCCGCTTGCAACATCACAAATAAGTTTTACAGGAATATTTTCCTGTTGCATTTCCCACACACTTAACCTTGCACCTTGACCACGGGGGCGTGTCTCATCACAGATTACATTGATGTTTTTACCCTCATCATTTGCAGCTCTTATAACACCTAATGCAGTACCATAATCCACACATGCCAATGCTCCTGCATTACAATGTGTCAATATTGTATCACCATCATCAATAATTTCACGGCCATATTTACCAATGGCCCTGTTAATTTTCATATCCTCATCATAGATTTTAAGGGCTTCATGTAAAGGGTTTTCACTACCAAGAACTCTATCTACAGCCCAAAATAAATTTTTAGCCGTTGGACGTGCAGCTTTAATTTCATCAGCAGCTTTATTTAAATCAACACCACCAATATCAGCTAACGCCATTCCAAATGCCGCAGATACACCTATAGCAGGTGCACCTCTAACGGTCATATTTTTGATAGCAGTAATAACCTCATGATAATTACTACAATAAACATATTCAAGTTCATCAGGTAATTTCCTCTGGTCAATTAATTTTAATTTATTATTTTCCCATTCTAAAGTTTTCATAATACTAATTATATTTAAAAATTAAAAAAAGTTTTGATAAGGATATCTTAATAATATAAACTGTGAAATTAGAATACAAAATTTTAAAAAAAAGCATGATAAAACTGGTCGTAAATTTTAGATAATTTCCAATTTAAAAAAAAAAAGCGAATCAATATTAAAATAGTTATAAAGTTAAAAATAAAAAAAATAGTTAAAAAATAAAGAATTAGAAATGACTACTTGGAGTTACGCCAAGATTATGGTCATGACTTTTCTTACCAGGAATTCCATAAGCATCTGCCCTACATTGGGTACATGCTCTGAAAACTGGAAGATATTCTTCAACTTTTTCCCTAGTGTTTTCAATTAATAGACAATCAGGACGCTCATAATTTTCCATTTTATTTAATGGTATGAGAGGAAGAACATTCATTAAAGAAGCACCACGTTTAGAAACCTCTTTTGCAATCTCTTCAATATGTTGATCATTTAATCCAGGAATAAGTACTGAATTGACCTTTACAATTACACCTAAATCATCAAGTAATTCAATACCTTCAAGTTGGTTTTTAATAAGTATTTTGGCACCTTCAACTCCCCTGTAAACTTTACCATGATAATGAACAAAGCCCACAATATCTTTAAGGATTTCAGGATCTATTGCATTTATTGTAACTGTTACAGTATTTATATTACAGTCTGCAATTTCTTGAGCCTTTTCAGGAAGTAAAAGCCCATTAGTACTCATACATTTAATAATTTCAGGATGAGTTTCATTTAATTTTCTAAAGAATTCAAATGTTTCTTCATTTGCTAAAGAATCCCCAGGTCCTGCTACACCTACAACAGATATAGGTTCTTCCTTTAATATTTTTTCAACATGCTCAATACCTTGTTCTGGATTTAATATACATGCTGAAACACCAGGTCTATCTTCATCAGGTTCATGGAATGACCTTACACAGAAATTACATCCAATATTACATTTTGGTGCAATAGGAATATGTGCCCTACCTACTTTATCATGTAATTTTTCATTAAAACATGGATGAGCTTTAGTAATATGAGCGAATCTTTCTGCTTTATGATTTCCTTTACCTATTTCAACTGAAGGTCCAGATTGATCTTGTTTACCTTTAATATCAGCCATATTATCTGCCTCGCCAAAATTTATTTGAATAAATTTAATTAACCCCTATATGAATTATTATTACGATTTTATAATAATTGTTATTATTCTTAATTATATTACTTATAAAGTTTACCCTAATAAAACAAAAAATAAACTAAAAAAAGAATAGAAAATTAAGATAAATTAATATAAATTTAGGATTAAAGAATATGATGATTAAAAATCAGGAATTTAATTCATCAATATACTCCTCTGCTTTTTCAACCCATTTATCTCTTATTAATTCATCAGTAGCAACAATAGCAATTATCCCATCACGGGAAACATCTTTAATTACTTTAAAACCTTCAGGAACAATCCTATAAATTCCATCATAAACTCTTTTTTGAAGATTAATTGAAGGGTTATCTACAACATACTCCTCAATAAACCTCTGATCACCGTCTAAGACAATTGTATATCTATCAGGCTGGTGAACATTTTCACGTCCATATTTATCCCATAATACTTTAAGAATATGTGGAAGGTAATTCTCATCATCAACAAATACATTAGTTTGATTATTATCTTTAAAGAATTTGGTATGTGCAACCTCTTTTAAATAGGTATTTGAACTAGTTTTTTTAGTCTTAATAGCCATGATGAAAACTACTTCTTTAGGATCTACAAAAGCTTTCATATCTGTAACAGAGGGTCCAAGTTGGAGATCTTGGAAAATCTGCCTAATAATCATATCATAAACTTCTGCTCCATCTTTATCATATGATTCAACTAACATATAAATCACTTATGCTTTTTTATCTTCTTGTCTTCTACCAAGTCCAGATACAAGTAATGCTGCCCCTACTGCACCAATATGTTGGGAATATTCTGGTACAATTATATCGATACCACCAAGAGTATCTTTAACAGCTTCAACCAAACCAGAAATTAATGAAGTACCACCTACTTGAATCAATGGTTCCCTTATATCGATTTCTTGGAGTTGTTGCTCATATACCTGTTGTGCTACAGAGTGACAAGCCGCATCTGCAACATCAGCCTTAGAACCACCTGCTGCCAAAGTTGTAACTAAATCCTGGATACCAAATACAATACAATAACTGTTTAAAACCGCATTTTTATAATTACCGGATACTGCAAGAGGACCCAATTCTGTAATATCAACATCTAAACGACGAGAGGTCATATCTAAAAATCTTCCAGAAGCACCTGCACATATACCCCCCATAGTAAAGTTATCAGGAATTCCATTATTTACAGTAATTACCTTGTTATCCATACCACCAATATCCAATACAGTAGCTTCACCTTTTTGTTTACCTGCAAGATATACAGCACCTTTTGCATTAACAGAAAGTTCCTCCTGAATAAGTTCTGCATTTAACTGTTTTCCAATATTAATACGACCATATCCGGTAGTACCAATACCATCTAGATCATCCCAACCATAGTCAGTATCTGCAAATGCCTGATCTGCACCTTTGTAAACAGATTCCATAATATCCTTAGTAGGATTCCATCCAGTTCCAATTACTTTGTTGTTTTCCATTAAAACAACCTTGGTAGTAGTTGAACCTGAGTCGATACCAAGGGTTAAACCTTCCTGTTTTTCACGTGCCAAGATACTTCTTCTAGCTACGGTTGTAACTAAAGCTTCCATACGAATAAATAATTCATCTGCTTTGGTTTTTTCTGTAAATGAATAAGTTACAACAGGAATACGGGTATTTTGTTGAATAAATCTTCTAACTTCATTTCTTACCAATGCTGCCTCAGCACATCTGAAACATGAAGCCACAAATACTGCATCTGCTTTACAACGGCCTTCGACAATTGCCATTGCACGGGCAATCATCAATTTTAAACTTGAACTTTGAGCTGAGAAACCGAATTTAGTATATGCCTCTTCAATATAATCCAAATCTATCTCCGGAAGTATAATCTCTGCACCAAATGTTAAAGCTGCTTTTTCTATTTCTTTTTGAATACCACTGTATTCAGTACCACATGAAACTAAAGCTATCTTTACCATTTTAATTACCTCCCTCGGTTTCTTCAAGTGAATCTAAAAACTCATTGATTTTATTTACAAAGTCAAAAGTTTCATCTCTGCTTTTTGGATAACTTAATTCTAATTTTGGTATATCTCTTTTACGTAAACAAAACATGGACAATTCATTTGTCCTAGCACAGCCAACACAACCAAATCCTATAGGAGCATCATCTACAATAATAGCAGCTTCTGCAGCATCAATAAGAGGTCCAATAATAGACATCCTACCTCTAACACCTGATGGAACTTCAATAGCTGCATATTTCAATCCATTTAATGGATCATTTTCTGTAATATTCATAGGAGGAGAATCAATTTCAACATCCCTAACTTTTTTAGACATAGCCTTTTGTAAAGCTAACACTTCATGCCCTTTTCTCTCAATTAAATCCCCTAAGACTAAAGAATTTGGAGGATAAATAGCTACTTTAACCATTTTTTCACCTTAATACCACATATTTTACTTTATTAATTCCATATAAAAAGAATTATTCTTTTTTAGAATCTTCCTCTTCTATAGATTCTTTAACAATTTCTACAAACTCATCAACATCGATTGGTTTAGGTCTTTCAACATAAACATCTCTAGGATGTTTTAAAGCATCACCGACATCACCTAAAATTTTATATTCACTTTCCATTTGGTGAAAACCTTCTCTAGGTCCATATCTATGACCTCTACAACGTCTTGGATCACCTGGTGGGAATCCTCTAGATTTTGTAAAAATATTATAAGGATCTAATTTCCTAACCTCTTTTATAGCTTTCTCAACATCTTCAGATTTACCTGCAACCATCGCACCATAACAGGTCCATTTAACGGTTAAAGGTAAATCCAATAAGTGTAAATGATTAACAATCTCATTTTCACCAACATTAGCTTTAGGACCTAATATAATCATTCGAATAACATAATCAGGATCTGTCTCTTCTTTTGATAAATCTGGACTAATCGCTAAGTTCGCGGACATATAAAATCTCCCCTTCTTTTAATTCACCAATTAATTCTAAATCAGTTACTACTTTACCAATTATATTAGTAGCTTCAAACGGCTCAGCAGTAGGACCAAAATCGGAATTTGACTCAAATCTTACTCCAACCAAACCTACATTTTTCTTAATCATATTGGTTACACCAACAACACCTGCCTCAAGGGTATCCACATTTGGAGTATTCTCCGGTATAAGACCTTTGGACATTTTTGAATCACCTTCAAAAATAGACATATTCATTCCAGGAAAGGCAAAATGAACTTTTAATTGACCAATAGGTTTTTCAATTAAACCTGTAAGTCTTCTAAAGTACCAAGCAGTTCTCGGAGCTTTATCAGTAACCTCAATAACCGTAATCTTATCATCAGGATAAGCAGTGGTAGTAACCTTACCTGCATTTAAAATTTCCACAGTGGTTTCTGGATTCTGGGCAACAACCACTGCATCATCATCTTTAAATCCTTCACGAATATGCTCGATTCCTGCAGCTTTAAGGAATCTCTCTGCTTCGGCATTAGTTTTATTTAAAGTCATAATCCTAGGAGGATTTGCCCTAACAGTAATTTTTTCATTTAGTTTGGCAGAGTCTACCAATTCCATTCCCTTAGATACCTTACCAATGATTGTATGAGAATTAGAAGTAACTCTATCTTCCCTATAAATAAATACTTTACCTATTCCAGTACCATCATTTCTCATAGTAACAGTACCACGGCGACGAGGACCATAATCCTCTAAAGGTCTCCCAATTCCTTGAAGTTGATAAAAACCAAGTAAAGAATTAGCCTCGTAACTTACTTCTATTGTTCCTTTATCAATTAATGAGAATAGATGTTCAACGGATTTTGGAGAATTGAAGTTTGGTTCTATTTCAATATATGTAAATAATTCATAACCCTCTTTTAACTCGGTATCCAAATTGGATACAGAAGCACTATCTGTAGTTGTTGTTCTTTCAATAACGGGTTCAATATCCAAAATGGTATCCCCTTCATCCAAAAGGTTTAATGTTTTTCTACCACCTATAACATTTGCGAATACTCCACGATTATTATCCGGAACTCCATATATGCTGAAATGTTTATCTTTCGAAAATATTATGTGAGTAGATTCATTACTAAAACCAGATAAACTTAAAATAACTTCTAAATCACGGTATTTATATTCATTATGGCTTGGTTCCAAATCAGTGACAATAGGACCCATAGCAGTTTCAGTTGATGAGGACCATCTTATAGGACAACCAATAAAATCTTTGTATTGCTTTTTCCAAACATCAACGATTGGTTTAGCTGCTAGTTCTTCTGCCATTTCAATTATAATACTGCCCTTAGGAGTTTTAATTTTAAATTTGTTAATATTCTTTTCAATCTCCTTTTCTCCTTTAATCAAACATAAAATGCATCCAGGAGTATAAGGAGCATTTGAAATTTGGATAGCATCTTTAATAGTAGAACCATCGGCAATTTCTATTTTTTCTCCATTAATTGTTATTAACATAAAATCTCCCTAATTATAATTAGTAAAATAAATTAAAAATTTTAATTAATTTGATTAAACTTTAAAACTGGATTTTCATCCTGTTTAAATACCACTATTTTTTGATTTTTATTTTCTAAATAAAGTATTTTTTCATTTATTACATCACCAACAACTTTTGTTGTTAGATTGTATTTTTCCAGATTATCAATAATCTCCTGACAATTTTCACTAGGAGCAGTCAAGACAAAACCAGCACCGGGATAAGCTTTAAGCCATACCTCCCAAGGAATATCTTCATTTTTTGGAATTTTCTCTAAATCAACAATAGCTCCAACATTGGAAGCTTCCAACAACATTTCCAAAGTACCAAGTATTCCAGGATTACTTATATCTTTACCTGCACTAGGTAGTTTTTCCTCTGCGATTTTATTCATAACTCTTATTTGGTCCCTTACAAGAATAGGATCCTTATCAAAGGTTGTATCCCAGTTTAGTTTAGTCTCCTCATCATAAAACTTACCGTCCAAATCAATAGAAACAAGTACCTTATCTCCAACATTAGCTCCAGATGAGCTAATGATTTTATCTTTATTAGCAATACCTACAATAGCCACATCAATAGAGGTATAATCTGCATCGGGATGGAAATGACCTCCAACCATTGGAACCTTGAATTTTTCACAACCACATTTAATTCCTTTAATCACTTCCTCACAGGTTTTCTCATTGTCAACTGCAAGTATATCAACCATTGCAATAGGTTTACCTCCCATTGCAGCAATATCATTTACATTAACTAGAACAGCACAATAACCTGCCCAAAAAGGATCAAATTGAAGTAATTGTCCCCAGATACCATCAGCAGCAAGCAATATTACTTGATTATTACCAATATCTATTGCGGATGCATCATCTCCAAAATCAAGACAAACATCCCCAGATATATTATAAACATCAGATAATAAATCTGTAACATTAGATATAGTTCCTTTTCTTGTTACACCTTTAAACTCTTGAATAGAATTAACCAAGCTAGTTAAATCCAAAGCCACACCTTCTAAAAATTTTCAAAAAAATCAACAATTTTTCTTATAAATAATTATTTAATATACATTATATTTTATTATTTCCCCTAGGAACATAAAATGAAATTTTATAAAAAATTGAAAAATAGAATGCCTAACTAAATTATTATTTTTTAGTGTATTCAATATCCATATCCTCAATAATATAGGTAATCTCATCGGATAACTCCTGAATTACATTTTTTAAATCATTAGAGTCCCGATTAATGATTAAATGATTAGATTTATTAAATAATTCCACATAAACCCTATGACCTACCTTATCATCATAACCGGAATTTACCTGGAATATTACAGAATCATTTGACTTATAACCGTCTTCTACAACCTTATCCAAATCCCCATCTGTAATACCTATAATAGGAATTTTAAACCTAAACAGAATATCAGAACCTAAGAGAGTTGTGTCATCACCAACAGTTACAATCAAGTCCATGTCCCTATAGGAATAAACATCCTCAGCAGCATGATCTAAAAAACCAATATTGTATACATCTTTATCTGATTTATGATTTATAACTCTAGGTCTTACTTTAGAGCGCCTAAGTAAACCTGTTTTAACAATAGCTGTATTTAAATCAATTTTTCCAAGTTTATCTACACCATGTTGCTTAATTTCCCCACCAATTATATCAATAATAATACCATCTTTACTAACCAATGTTAAAGAAGAGGAATCTGACTTACCGATGACATTACCATTTACAAGAATGTTCTCACCGGGACTTACTCCATGAACTCTTCTCTTAACAATATCTGCATTGTTTTCATATTGATCTTCTTGAATTTTTACCGTATCATCAACACCAAAGTGTTTCGTTTCAATATCTTTAGGACTAATCCTTTTTATATGAAAGGTATCTTCAATATTTAAAACAAGTTCATCCATAGAATCCTTTAAATTATCCGGACAATTCCAAATAACAACGGTACCATCCTCTTCACCAGGTCTTTCAATTTGAATTAAGGGAATATCTTTATGGAAATTCTTATCCATATAATGATGTACAACCTTATATCCGAAAACATGACCAGTAGTGGCTGATTTACCATAATTCAATAAAAAGATAAGAGAGACATCTTCATCTGCAAAAAGAGACAATGAATCACTTGGGACCAACCTTTTAGAAACATCTATTTTATCCTCCATTGCCGCATCAATTACTGCAGTTCTACCCATGGTTCCTCCTAAACGACAACGAACATCTGCAAAATTAGATAAAAATTCAATAATTTTAAGTGCATAACCTGAATCAATAATCATAGGACCATGCACTACAACACCTATTTCCATCATATCAACTTTTTTAAAAATTTTATAAATTTATGCAATGATTATCTATAAAAATCATGTTAAAATAAAATCAAAAAAACATATATACTAAAACTTTAATTAATTAATTTCTGATTCTACGCTTAAAAATCTTAGAACCGCATATTTCACAGACATCCTCAGGATAATCTGCGGGATACTCCTTTTTACATCCTTCACAGGTTTTAACCCAATTATAAACCTGATTAATGCCTTTTGTAATAATGGAATTAAATGGAATATTCAATATTTTTAAAACGTTTTGAATAGAATAGTCATCAGACAAAACGATAGCTGAGCCATTTAAATCATTGATTTCCAAAGCCAATGATAGAAGTTGTCTATCAGGATAGGACAACCTTAAATCATCACCAGATTCAGATATAATATTATCCAATTTATTGACATAAAATTCACTAGGAGATTTGATAATTAATTTACCATCAGAAATAATCTGATCTAAATGAATTTTAGACTTTAAATCTTTAACCTCATATGTAATCTCAGGAACAGTATAATTTAAATTATCATTTGGTTCAAAACCATTAATAAATGCAGAGGCATCCAAAATTTTATATGTTTTTTCCATGATTATACTATAATTTCTAAATTAATAAAGATTATCAATAGAATTAGAAATAATTAATTAAGATAATAAAGATATAAAAAGAATAATATTTTATTTGGTGAGTAATTATGAAAAGCAAATCCATGGAAGAACACAAAAAACATGTTCCAATAGACGTTAAATGTGGAGTAATTACATTAAGTGATAGTAAATATAAAGATTCAAAAGAAGGAATAAACTCAGATATCTCAGGAGAGGACATAATCAATGTTTTAAAAGAAAAAGGCCATGAAATCAAAGAATATACTATCATCCCCGATGATAAGGATATGCTTTTAGATACAGTTAAAAAAATGAATGAAGAAAAAATTGATGCAATATTTACAACAGGTGGTACAGGTCTTGAATCAAGGGACATTACGATTGAAACATTGAAACCACTATATGATAAGGAAATTAATGGTTTTGGAGAGATATTTAGATTAAAATCCTATGAAGAGTTAGGCTCAGGGGCACTACTTTCAAGGGCATCTGCAGGAATATATAATAAAACAATTATCTTCTCAATGCCAGGTTCACCAAATGCAGTTAAAACTGCTATGGACATAATATCCGATGAAATCGGCCATCTAGTAAAGCATTCAAGAAAATAGATATTTATTCAAATAAACTTTTTCTAATTCTTTAAATAACCATTAAGGAAAAATGAAAAATTAAAAAATAGTTAAAACATGCCCTAAAATAGATATTTATTTAAATAAACTATTTTTAATTCTTTAAATATCATATAAAAACAACAAAAAATAAAATAAAATAAAATTAAAACTTGACAATAATAGAAATAGCCAAAACAATAAAAAAAAATATTTAATCAAATAGTTCATCAACAGAGATTAGAGGCTCTAAAGTTATACCTTCTTTTTCAAATGCCTCTTTTGCACCTTCTTGTCTGTCAACAACAACAAATGCCCTTTTAACAATACCTCCATTATCCTGTATAACTTTTATAGCCTTAAGTAAAGATCCACCAGTAGTAGTGACATCTTCAACAACAATTACATTATCCCCATTATTAAGTTCTCCCTCAATTTGTTTAGAGGTTCCATAACTTTTTTTCTCTTTGCGGATCATCAAAAGGGGAATTTTACTTTCTAAAGAAGCAGCAGTTGCAATAGGTACAGCACCTAATGCTGGTCCTGCAATTTTATCAATATTATCCTCTGAGATTTTTTCAGTGATTAAATCTGCAATAGTTTTAAGAATTTCAGGATTAGTAATTGCCCTTTTCATATTAACATAATAGTTACTTTCCTTTCCTGAAGCCAATACAAAATGTCCTTGTTCAAAAACTTTATTTTCTTTTAAAAGTTTAATTAAATATTCTTTTGAAGCCATAAATAAAACCTAACTTTAATAAATAGAAAAAAATTAAAAATAATTAAAAAAATTTAAAAAATTATATATCATAAGTATCTTTAAGAATTATTTTATCCCCAATTGTTTTAACTAAATCAAATGGAACAATATCTTCACTTTTAGAAGCCCTGAGTGTATTAGAAATTCCTTTTCTTTTAAGAACCAAAGATAGGATTTCATTAGATTCTTTATCAAACTCAATATCATCAACAATACCCATATTGTTAACATCGGAATCCAATACCTCTTTTCCAATAAGGTCTTTAACTATCCTCATAAACATCACCTTATAAATTAATATTATATAGTTTGTGTATAATCCTATTAAAATATAATCGATACCAATACAATTTTCCATTTAAAGATTTATCATGAAAAACATATTTAAATGAGAATATGAAAAACATGGCTAAAAAAAGATAAATAAAGCTTATTTATAGATTTAAGTCTAATCAACTGTTAGAATTCGATCTAGTAAATAAAAATTACTGATTAAATAAATTATATTAATTAAAAAAAGATCATGCTTTAATAAATATTTAAAAAAAAAAAATAAAAAAAATAGAGATAGTTCTCTTATTCTTCCCCTTTATTCCAATTTACAATCCCATATACAATACAAAGGATTGTAAAGAAGATTATAAGAACATAAACTCCCCAAATCATTGGGTCTTCAATTCCTAATACTGACATATTAACACCTAAGCTTTATCGAATCCTTTAAATGATTTATCAATTAATTCTTGATCTAATGGTTTTGTAATTAAACTTACAACAATTAAAAATATTGCAGACACTGGAACACCAAATAATAGAGGATCTACTACAGGCCATGGCATTGTTGTGATTAAAACAGGACTACCAGTTAAAAATTGACAAATACCTAAAGCGGCAGCTGTTTTCTTATACATAAATAATAAACAGAATAAACTAGTACAAAGACCTGAAACAACACCTGCTATAGCCCCTGCTTTTGTTGTGCCTTTCCAATAGATAGATGCAATATACAATGGTAAAAATGCAGCTGCACAAATACCCATAAATAAAGATGTACCTAGTGCAATAATACTTGAAGGCAAAATAAAGCTTAATATAAGGGACAATACTACCGCAATTAAAATACCTACCTTAGTAACATTTACCAAGTCGGTAGGTTTTTTATTTTTAATTGTACCTATAACATCACTTCCGAATGCTGTACCTTGAGTATGGTACAATGCAGACAAAGTACTCATTGAAGCTGCAAGTAATGTTAACAAGAATACATATACAAACCACTCCGGAAGTGCCATATTAATAAAAGTTGGAATAATCTTGTCAATGTTTCCACCTACAACCTCTACTGCAGTTTTACCTAATTTCTGATAGAAGTAAACATTGGAGAGTGAACCTACAACATATGCTGTAACAGGCATGACTGCAATAAATATACCACCAATTAAAACTGATCTATTTAATTCCCTATCAGATTTAACTGTCATAAAACGTACGATTAATTGTGGTTGAGCAATTGTACCAATACCTACTCCCATAATCAAGGTAGATACAAGATACCACCAGAAAGGACTTCCAAATTTAGGAAATGCCGTCCATCCAAGTCCTCCTTGAGCAATAGCTTCCTTGGAATATAATGGTGCCATGTTAGTTAATGCCATATTTGCATTCTGAATTCCTCCAAGTTTCCAAAATACAAAGAACAATAGAAAGATCATACCACAGAACATTATTGTTCCTTGAAGGGCATCGGTATACATGACCCCTTTAATACCACCATAAAATACATATGCCGCTATAATAATTGAAAATACAAATAACGCTATCTGGAAATTAATTCCCAAAGATGTTTCCATAAACCTTGCAGCCCCTATTAAAACAACAGAGGAATAAATAGGCATACCTAAAAATATGATTAAACCAGAGAAAATTTTAAGAAATTTACTATCAAATCTTCGTGCTAAAAAATCAGGAAATGTGACAGATTTTAAATTAGCTCCAATTCTACGGGTCCTTTTACCTAAGAATACAAATGCTATAAAAATTCCAACTACTAGATTTAATAAAGCTAGCCATAGAATACTCATTCCATATTGACCAGCTATACCTCCAAAACCTACAATTGCAGCCGTTGAGATAAAAGTCGCCCCATAACTTAAAGCCATTACATAAGGATGTGAATCTCTTCCTGCAATTAAGAAATCTTCAGAGGAATCTGTTCTTTTATATGCAATATAACCTACATACACAACCATAAATAAGTAGATTATAAAGACTAAACTCAATACTAAAAGATTCATAATTAACCTCTAACTTATTAAAATTGATTTATTAACCAATTTTCATAAAAAAAATACAATAAACTGAAAAATTATCTAAAAAACAGAATTTATAAAAAAAAATTCTTTATAAATCTCAGTAAAATTTAAAAAATTTATACAGATATAGATTATATTTTATTAGATATATAAATTATTATTCAAAGATTAAAATAATTCAAAATAAACATGTAAACAGTTAAAATTTACTCTTAAAGATTAATAAAAATTGTATAATATACAATTTATATACTGAAGATTTGAAAAGTTTCATTAATTTTAAAACAAACTTTAAAAAATAAAATAGAACCTATAAAAAATTAAGCCACTATTGATTAAAAAAATCATATTCATATAATAGAAACTAGTTATAAATATTATAGATCATATAAAAAATTATTATTAAAAGAATATTATTAATTTTATTAATATTACAAAATTAAAAGTGATATAATGATTTGGAATGAAGAAATGGAATGTATGGGCCCGGAAGAAAGGAAAGAATTACAACTTAAAAGACTAAAAGAAGCTGTTAAAAGAGCGGAAGAAGTTCCTTTCTATAAAGAGCAATATGATAAACTAGGATTATCTGCAGATAGTATTGAAACCTTAGAGGATATTGAAAAATTTCCATTTACAACAAAAGATGATTTAAGAAGTTGTTATCCTTTCAAACTTGTTGCAGCAGATCCTGAAGACATTGTGGAAATTCATGCTTCATCAGGTACAACTGGAACTGCAACAGTTACATGTTATACTGAAAATGACTTGGACATCTGGGGAGAAATCACTGCAAGGGCTATTGGAATGGCAGATGGTGAGAAAAAAGACAAAATTCAAAACTGTTATGGATACGGATTATTTACCGGTGGTTTTGGAATAGATCATGGAGGTAAGAAATTTGGTGCAACCGTTATTCCAATGTCTGCTGGAAATACAAAAAGACAATTGGAAATTATGAGGGATTTTAAGAGTGATATCATAACCTGTACCCCATCATATGCTATGTATCTTGGAGAGGCCCTTGAAGAGGAAGGTTACGGTCCAGAGGACATTAATCTTAAAACAGGTATCTTTGGTGCGGAAATGTGGACCGAGGAAATCAGAAAAAGAATTGAGGAAAAACTAGGTATCAAAGCTTTAAACATTTATGGTCTTACCGAAGTAATGGGACCAGGTGTATCCTCAGAATGTTTGGAACAAGAGGGAATGCACATCCAAGAAGACCATTTCTATCCGGAAATTATTGATCCAAAGACCCATAAAACATTAGGAGATGGAGAAAGAGGAGAACTCGTTTTAACAAGCCTTACTAAAACTGGAATGCCTATAATCAGATTCAGAACTAAAGATATTACCTCATTAAATCATGAAAAATGTAAATGTGGAAGGACAACTGTTAGAATGAACCGTATTACCGGAAGAACTGATGACATGCTCAAAATCAGAGGAGTAATGGTATTCCCATCACAAATTGAAAGAGCATTACTCAGAGTTAGTAAAACCAGCCCTAACTACCAAATACATGTTACAAGACCTGATGCTTTAGATGAGCTTGAAGTTAAAGTTGAGGTAACTCCAGAGATGTTTTCAGATGAAATGAAACAGGTTGATGAAAAACGTAAAGAAATCGCAAAAAGTATTAGTAAGGAAATAGGTCTTAGGGTAAATGTAAGCTTTGTTGAACCTGGAACAATTCCAAGAAGTGAAGGAAAAGCTGTTAGAGTAATTGATGAAAGGAACTTTGAATAGGTGATAAAATGACAGTAAAACAAATTTCAGTTTTTATTGAAAACAATGCAGGAAAATTAAAAAAAGCAATCAATACAATTTCAAGCGAGGGAATAAACATCAGAGCACTTTCAATTGCAGATGGTGCGGAATTCGGTATATTAAGATTAATTCTTACAGATAATGACAAGGCTAAAGATGTATTGACAAAAGGCGGATTCATTGTAAGGGAAACAGAAGTTATTGTAATTGGAATTCCCGATGAACCTAATGGATTAAACACTTTATTAGATGTTTTGGAAGGGGAAAATATTAATCTTGAATATGTTTATGCTTTTGCAAACAATAAAACGGATGATGCGGTAGTTGTAATTAAGGTTGAAAATTACGACAAAGCATTAAAAGTCCTAAGAAATCATGAAGCAAAACTTTATGATGAAGGGGATATCGAAAATTTATAAATATTGAATTATTCAATATTTCTTCTACTTTTTTTTTAATTTTAAAACTTAAATTGAATCATTTATATCTATTTATATCTAATAAAAAAAACTATTTTTTACATATTTTATATTAATTAAAATAATTACTTTAATTAAATAGTTAAAACCCCAAACTAATTTTAAAAACCCATTTTAAACCAAGTAAAACAAAATTCAATTAAAAAAATTACTATCAATAAAATAAGCAACTATAAATTAAAAAATAGATGAAAAAATCAATAGAGAAATAAATAATTTCTTATATAAAAATTTTAGAAAAAATAGCCCAGACTAGAAAAAAAATATATTTAGAGGAAATATAAGTTTCAGTCCTCTTCAGTAAGAACGACTTTTATATCTTCATCACTAAATATATATGAATCATCTACCTCTTTTAGATTTTTTAATTCTTCGATTAATTCACCAGATTCAAGTAAATGCATAAATCCATTAAAAAAGTTATTTAAATCTTCTTGTTCTTCCTCTTCACAAATAAATGTGGTATTTTCCCTTAAGTCAGCAGGATTATCTGACCAATCTGAACCTGTATAAAATTCTTGATTTTCTACTTCTCCATCATCATCATAATCAATAGCCATGATAATTTCACAATCAGTTCCACTAGCCTCATAAGTTAATTTAAATTCAGGCATATTGAATCACCTTATACTTTTAATGAAATAAATAAAAATTCAATCTAATAAAAATATCATATATTTATTATTTAAATTATTCTATTCTATTTTACCAATAGATAAATAGTTTTCAAATGTTTATAAAAGGATACGAATCATTAAAATAAAATAAATAGACTATAACTCTTTTAATAATGTTAAGAGATCTTCCCTGGTATAACCTAATTTAATAAACAGATTCTTAACAGATTCATTATCATTAATTTTAGTAATCTCGTTCCAAGCTTTAAAATCATTATTAATAATTCCATTAATTAATAATTGGATAGTAATTAAATCATCACTATCTATTCCAACTAAAACTTCCTTGTCACTAAACTTTCCATCTGGATCAACTAAATCAAATTGATTAGTACCTTCTCTTCTTTTAAGAATTGCATTATTAATTTTATATGACATTTTCAACACCATAATTAAAATCTTAAATTGAATTTTATTATTAATATTTTAAAACTATCTTATTTAAAAGTTTTACTCATTAAATTTAATAAACCTAAAAAAAAGGAATAAAACCGCTTATAAAAAATTTTAAAATAGAAATTTATAATCAAACTATAAAAATAAGTAGATAATGATAAAGATAGAAAAGTAAGATTGAAAATATTCAAAATAAATATCGGCATTTAAACAATAAAATAAAAAAAATATTAAAAAACCATCAAAATAAATATTACACATCCAAATATTAAATTAAAAAAATACTGTAAAAACAGTTAAAACATATATTATTCATTTAAACAATAAAATAAAAAAATATTGGAAAAGTAGTAAATAAATATATTCTTATCCCAATATCTTATTAATTATAATCCAATTTTAGAATAATATTTAATGTTTAACAGCATCATAACCTAAATCAAAAGCTTTTAAATTCATTTTATGGAATTTTTCCTTAAGGTTATGCTTCATTGAATCAACAATAGCATCTTTTGAAATAGGGAAGGACTCTACAGCAACAGCTGAACCTAAAAGTACCATGTTTAAGGACAACATACTTCCTGCCTCTTTTGCAAAATCATTACCCTCAACAGGATAAACATGATTAAAGTTTTCCTTAAGACTATTTACAATGGAGCTTATACTAGGATAAGGTTGACCTGAACTTGAAAGTTGAGCCGGAATTACAGGAAATGTGTTGAATACCAAATAAGTTTCTTTGTTTGCCTTGTGTAATCCCCTTAAAACCTCGGAAGGTTCAAATCCAAGAATCATGTCAGCAGTATGGTTTTCCAATATGGAACTTTTAAAATTACCTATTTTCAACTCGGTAGAAACAGATCCCCCTCTTTGAGACATTCCATGAATTTCACTCATTACAACATTTAAACCTTCATTCATTGCAGCTTCACCAATAATGGTAGAGGTCTTAATAATCCCTTGACCTCCAACACCACAAACATAAATTGAATAATTATCTTGACTCATATTAATCCCTCTTTAATCGTTAATTGTTTCAAATGCATCATATTTACATACTTGAACACACATTGAACAACCATTACACATAGATGTATCAACTACAATCTTACCGTCTACCTTGCTAATTGCAGGACATGCTAACTCTTTAACACATGCATCACAGTTGTTACATTTATCATAATTTACCTTAACAGGATCCTTTTTAGGATATCCCTTAATTAAAGTACATGGAGATTTTGCAATAATTACAGAAACGCCATCATTGTTTAAAGCTTTCTGATAAGTTTCAACTGTTTGTTTAAGATTTAATGGATTAATAACTCTTACAAAACTTGCACCTGCAGCTTTTGCTAATTCACGAATAGAAATTTCAGGAGCATGATTTCCCATACCATCAACAGGTATACCTGGATTTGGTTGACCTCCAGTCATTGCAGTAATACGATTATCCAAAACGGTTACAATAAAATTCTGTCCATTGTGAACACCGTTAATTAAAGGTGATACACCACTATGGAAAAATGTTGAATCTCCAATAAAACTAATTACAGTTTGATTAGTTGCCATGGAAAATCCACAACCGTCACCGATACTTGAACTCATGGATAAAAGATAATCTGCAACATTGTAAGGAGGGTTGATTCCTAAAGTATAACAACCTATATCTGATGCAAAAATAACCTCGTCTTCAGGTATTTTCTCCTCTTCTAAAGCTTTTTTAACACCATAGTATGTTGCCCTATGAGAACAACCAGGACATAAAGTTGGAGCCCTAATAAATAGATTTTCCTTAAGGTTTTTAAGTGAACTTGTTTTCTCAAAACACCTGTTTTCTGTTTCGTATCCTAAAACTTTTGAAAATCCTTCCCTTACTATATCACAGTTAAATTCCTCAACCATAGGAAATGTTTTATCAAATTTACCGTGAACCGGAATATTTAATCCATGGGTTCCGATTGTAATTAAAACCTCTCTTTCTGTAATCGGATCTACCTCTTCAATTACAAATACCATATCCAAATCCTTAATAAAGTCATAGATCAAATCATGAGGACATGGATAGGACAAGCCTAATTTTAAGAATTTAACATCCAAATCATCCTCAACTGCAACGTCATATCCATAGTCAAAAGCACTACCAGATGCTATTACTCCTATTTTAGCATCTTCAGATAATTCAATAATAGGATTAAATTCAGATTTGCAGACGCTTTCCTCCAATTTTTCAATTTTTTTAGTTAATCTTTCATGCATTCCTGCAGCATTTGCCGGTACCGGAACATAAGCTGAGGGATTCTTTTTAAAATGACCTTTATTCCAATGTGTTGATTCGTTCTTAAGACCGTTATGTTCCTTAATGTCACCAAATTCAACAATTCCCCTCATATGAGATACACGAGTAGTTGTTCTTAATATTACCGGAAGTTCTAACTTTTCAGATAATTCAAATCCATAAACCATCATATCCTTGACTTCTTGAGGATTGGATGGTTCAAGAACAGGAATATTTGCAAGACGAGCATAATTTCTTGTATCCTGTTCATTCTGTGATGAGAATACAGAAGGATCGTCTGCAACCAATATAACCATTCCACCTTTAACACCGGAATAACCAGTTGTGACAAAGGAATCTGATGCTACGTTTAAACCTACATGTTTCATAAATGTAAATGATCTGAGACCACTTACTGCAGAAGTAGCTGCAACTTCCATAGCTACCTTCTCATTAGTAGAAAATTCGAAATATATACCTGAATCTTTTGCAACAACAGATAAAATATTTCCAATTTCTGATGAAGGGGTTCCAGGATAAGTAGCTGCAACAGATAAACCTGCCTCAATAGCACCCCTTACTGCAGCTTCATTACCTAGTAAAAAATGCTTTTCTCCTTTTTTACCATTAACTAATTGATCATAACCCATAATCATACCTCTTTTCTTAAAAGTAATAAATTTAATAAATTAAGATTAATATTATAATTTTAATTAATTTTTACAAAGAAAAATTATGTATTTTAATAAAAAAAGATAGTTTTATGTTTTAATATAAAAATAACCCATAATATCAATTTTTAGAAAAATATTTAAAAATGATATAATACTATTATATATCTATTAATCGATTTATTTAAAATATTTATCTAAAAAATACATGATAACAAAAAAGTAGATTTTAATAAATTTAAAAAGAATTTGAAAATATACTTAAAAAAAGTTTATCAATAGATAATAAAACCTATTGGTTTATATCAAATAATAATCATTATATTAAAAAAACAATAATATAATAATAATTACTATTTTACTTATCATTTTATAAAAAAATTTTAAAGGATGAAAAGGATGATTACAATTAAAGTATTAAGGTTTGATCCAGAAAAAGATGAAAAACCTTACTATAAAGAGTATGAAATCGAAAAAACCGAACAAATGAAGGTTTTAGATGCATTGACTGCTATTAACGATAAATATAACGAGAATATTAGTTTTAGAAGCTCATGTAGAGCCGGCCAATGTGGTTCCTGTAGTTTAAAGATTAATGGTTCTGGAGCACTTGCTTGTAAAAGTGAAATAAACGATGGAGACATTATTGAACCTTTAGACTTACCTATCATTAAAGATTTAATCGTTAACAGAGAAATATATGAGGATAAAGCTGCTTCAATGGATTTGGAACTTAATATTCCAGAATCAAACAGATTAAATCTTGATTTAAAACCTGAAGAACTCGAGGATACTAAAAAAGTTAGAACATGCATTGAGTGTTATTCCTGTCTTTCTAGCTGTCCTGTTGTAAAAGATTTTGGAGATGAATATGCAGGACCTTACTTTATGAGATATTTATCCAAATTCGAGTTTGATCCAAGAAACGACAATGAGCGTTTAAATCAGATAATAGAAGAGGGGGTTTATGACTGTACCAGTTGTAGAAAGTGTGAGGAGGTCTGTCCCAAGAATATCAAAATCTACGGAAAAGCAATTGAAAAATTACGTTCAATAATAACCAATAATGATCTTGGACCATTAGACGCTCATAAAAATATAAACAGGATGGTAAGGGAAACAAACAGATCTGTAAGCTATCCTAAGGAAGGATTGAGTTTTATCGAAGAGGTCAATAAAGACAAAGATCCATCAAAGAAAAGTAAATATGCATTATTTACCGGATGTATGGTGGATTATAGACTTCAAAAAGTAGGTCATGCACTTCTTGATGTCTTAAAAGCGAATGATATTGACATTGATGTACCTGAAGGCCAGGTATGTTGTGGTTCCCCACTTATAAGAACAGGACAGACAGATCTTATCCAAAATTTAGTTGACACCAATAAAGAGGTATTTAAGGATTATGACACTGTTGTTACAATCTGTGCAGGATGTGGAGCAACACTTAAAAATGACCATCCAGAATATGGCTCCAATTTAAATGTTCAGGACATTAGTGAATTCCTGGTGGATAAATTAGACGTATCCAAAATGAAAGAGCTTGACAAAACAGTGACCTGGCATGACCCATGCCATCTTGCAAGAGGACAGAACATACGGGAAGAACCTCGTAGAATATTAAATATGATTCCAGGGCTTAAATTTAATGAAATGGACAATCCTGCAAAATGCTGTGGTGCTGGTGGTGGAGTGAAATCTGCAAAACCGGAAATAGCTATGACCCTTGCAAAGGACAGGGTTAACGAGATTAAAGAAACTGATGCTGAGGCAGTAATAAGTATCTGTCCATTCTGTCAGAGGAATATTCAGGATGCATTAGATGAGGAAGGACTTGAAAATATACATGTAATCAATTTAATTGAATTGTTACAGGAAGCTTATGCAGAATAAGACAATAGTTAAAGCTGGAAGGTGTTTAAAATAGGAGATACTGCTACCGAAGAAGAGGTCATTGTAGAAAATACCTCTGTAATTAAAAGTACTGAAGAGAGTAAAACCGATTCTGAGGACAAATCTAGTGAGGAATCAAAGACAAAAAGTACTGGAGTATCTACAAAAAGAGGGATGGTTTTAAATAAAAACCATTTCTCAGATGCTGCTTTAGTTATAAGAGATAATTTTTATGTTGTTTTTGTAGAATGTGAGACCTCCGGAAATGTGGGATTTTTAGCAAGGACCATGGCAAATTTTGGACTTAAAAATCTTGTATTGATCAATCCCTGTAAACTTAAAGATGATGCATATTACCAGTCCATGCATGCAAGAAACATTGTGGAAAGTGCCGAGATTTATGATACCCTAGACCATTTTCTTGAATCCAAGGGCATTGACTTTATAATAGGCACTACAGGTTCACCTGGGGGCAGTTACAATCTTTCAAGAATACCTATAATGCCGGAGGAACTTGCTGAAAAGATCAATCCCAATAATAAAATCGCAATTCTATTCGGAAGGGAAGGTGACGGCCTAACAAACAATGAGATTGATAAATGTGATATTGTTGTATCCATCCCAACAGATCCGTCATATCCTGTAATGAATATCACCCATGCAGCTGCAATAATCTTCTATGAAATTTTTAAACATAAGAATACCTTTAATAAGGAAGGTTTAGATGAAAGTACCCATGTTGAAAAGGAGCACCTTCTTGAAAACATGAGGGAATTAGTTGATTGTTTAAGTATTCCGGAACACAAGAAAAAAACAGGTTACAAAACATTTAAAAATATTGTAAATCGTGCATTTATAACAGGTAGAGAAGCCCATACTTTAATGGGCATATTGAGACATGCAAAACTAGATATATTATATAAAAAAGAATGAGAATTCTTATTCATTTTTACTATTTTTTAAAACAAATTTTATATTAAATTTTCAAACCAATTTAAAAATCCCTGTATTAATCCTGCTATTTTTAAAATAAAAATTATTAGGTTTTCAAAACAAATCCCTACAGGATATTCAAAATTCCTTATATTAATATAATATAAAATAAATATTATTAATGTATAAAAAATATACTAAATTTTATAAAATAAATTTTGTTTAGAGGACTATTTATGGCTATATTAAGTGATAAAGACCTTAAAAAGTGTATAGATGATGGAAAAATAGTTATTGACCCATTAACTGATGAAAAACAAATACAACCATCCTCAATTGATATGAGAATTGGTGATGAGTTTAAAGTTTTTAGAGTTATTCGCAAACCCTTTATTGATCCTAAAGATGATGATGACATTGCGTCATATATGGAATCATTAACTGTTGAAGATGGAGAGGCATTTATAATACACCCCAATGAATTTGCACTTGCGACTACATACGAATATGTAAAGGTTCCAGACGACTTAGTTGCACGTGTTGAGGGACGTTCCTCAATGGGAAGACTCGGGGTTACCATGCATGTAACTGCCGGATATATCGACCCTGGATTTGAGGGAAAGATCACTTTAGAAATATCAAACATTGGTGCTATGCCAGTTGCGTTATATCCTGGTCAAAGGGTATGTCAACTTGTTTTTGAAACTATGACCACACCTGCCGATAAACCATATGGCCACCCAGATAGAAATAGTAAGTATATGGGTCAAAAAAGTCCTGAAAGTAGTCGTATTAAAGATGACTATGAATTAAATAAATAAAATTTATTATTTTTTATTAAAAATATTTTCCAATTAAACCGGAAGAATATTTTAAACCAACAACTATTTTATAAAGCTTAATTTTTAAAAATATTAAATTATTATTGGAGATAATCTATGAATCATGATAAGATGTCAAATATTAGTGCAAAAAGAGGTTTCTTATGGCCTTCTTTTGAAATTTACTCAGGAGTTTCCGGATTTACTGATTACGGACCTCTTGGTGCAACACTTAAAAACAACATTATGCAGAAATGGAGAAGACAATATGTTGTAGGTGAGGGATTCACAGAAATCGAGGGACCTACCGTAATGCCGAAAGAAGTTTTAAAAGCTTCAGGACATGTTGATAACTTTACAGATCCAATGTGTAAATGTGAAGACTGCGGAGAGGTTTACAGAGCAGACCATATTATTGAAGAAAACATTGGCATAGATGTGGAAAGCCTACCTAATGAGGAACTAGATAAAATCGTAGAGGAAAACAATATTCGCTGCAGTGAATGTGGTGGTAAGCTTTCAAAAATCTGGGATTACAACCTAATGTTTAAAACCCAGATTGGTGCAAAAGGAAATAAAGTTGGATATATGAGACCTGAAACTGCACAAGGCATTTTCATTTTATTCAAAAGATTATCCAGATATTTTGGAGGAAAATTACCGTTTGGAGTAGTTCAACTTGGTAAATCATACAGAAATGAGATTTCCCCAAGACAGGGAGTAATAAGACTTAGGGAATTCACCCAGGCAGAGGCAGAGATCTTCCTAAATCCAGAGGATAAAACACATCCCAAATTTAATCAGATTAAGGACATTGAATTTAGATTATCCTCTCAGGATGTGCAATTGAATAATAAGGACGAAATTATCGTAACAGCACAGGAAGCATTAGATGAAGGCATAATTTCAAGCGAAATGCTTATCTATCAGTTATATCTTGCAAGAAAATTCCTAGAAGAAATCGGCATACCTGAGGATGCGTTGAGATTTAGACAACATTTACCTGGAGAAATGGCTCACTATGCACTTGATTGTTGGGATGTGGAATGTAAAACCGACAAATATGGATGGGTCGAAATCATTGGAATAGCAGATAGGGGAGATTATGATTTATCCTCACATACCAAAGAAAGTAATGAGGAATTGAATGTCTATATCCCATATGATAAACCTAAACATGTTAAAAAAACCATTATTAAACCGAATATGGCTAAATTTGGACCTTCATTTAAACAGGATAGTCCTAAAGTAAAAACCTATCTTGAAAACCTTAATGATGATGAGATTAATGAAGTTAAAAAAGCTTTAGAGGATGACGGTAAATATATAGTTAAATTGGATAAAGATCTAGAACTTCTTCCGGAACATGTTGAATTTAAAGAAATCGAGGAAGAGGTCAAAGGTGAGAAGATTACACCCCATGTAATTGAGCCTTCATTTGGAATTGACCGTATATTATACTGTACATTATTACATTCATTTACCGAAAGTGAAAACAAAGACTACTTCAAATTCCAAAAAGAAATAGCTCCAATTCAAATAAGCGTATTCCCACTTTTAAACAAAAACGAATTACCTAAAATTGGAACCGAAATCACTGAGACCTTAAGAAATGAAGGATTCAATGTAGACTACAGTACAGCAGGATCCATTGGAAAAAGGTATGCAAAGGCAGATGAAATAGGAGTACCTATTGCAATAACTATTGATTTCGATTCAATAGAGGATAAAGCCGTAACCGTAAGATATAGGGATAGTGAAAAACAAGATAGAATTCCTATTTCCAATTTAAATGAATTTATTCAAAACTATTTCAATGAATAAATCATTTACCTTTTATTTTTTTTAAAAAGCAGCTATTTTTAATATATTTTTAAAATAAAAATATAAATCTAATTTTAACCATTAAATACCTACCCAATAATAATCTCTATTTTTAACATATTCTTAAAATTAAAACCTCAACCATATATCTAAAAAACCAATTAATCTGATTTAAAACAAGATTAAAAATTTAATATTAGGTATACATTAAATAAAAAAAGCAATGAAAATTTAAAAATGAAAAAAAAGAAGGGATATTTGACATTAAAATATTTAATAGATATCTGTTTTAATTAGATACCTAAAAACTCTAATGCAAATATCCCATAATCAATTAGAATATGTACAATATATGCAACAAATAAATTTTTAGTTCTTAAGTAGGAATAAGCTAAGAATATTGAACCGAAACCTACACCAATTAAAGCATAAAATACATTACCATATGTAGTAATATGCAAAAAACCGAAGACCAATAAACTAATGATAGTTGCAATAATTACACTTAAATTACGTTTATCTGAACCTTTGTAACATAGATATAAAGATGCAATAAATGGAATAAATCTTAGTACCTCTTCCCAAACCAATTGGGGAAATACCCATAGAAAATCCCAGATAGTATAATTTAGCCAAGAATTATCTGCTCCAACAAGACCCAGATAACTAAGCAAGAAGGACAATAATATTCCAAGGAGGAGATCTCCCGCTACACAAAATATAATTACCCAAATATCATTAATTTCAGGTTTTTTAAATATTTCCCTCCAATGACCTTTAAATGCATATAGGGGAACTATAATACTACTGAAAAATAGAATTAGTGTAGATGATTCTTCCCCACCAAACAATGAAAAGGAACATAATACTATTATTATAGATTCAATTACAAGTAGTGCCCATTTAGTATTAGATAATCTCGGATTATCCTTAAAGAAGGGAAATTCAGTATTTTCCCTTTCCCATCCAATATCTTTTATCTTCAATAAAAACATAAATCACCATTAAAAATCATGAATTAAATATTAACAACTAATTTTAAGAAAATAACAGATTTCAAAATAGATTAGAAAATCATGATAAACTTATAAAAAAAATATCCCAAAAATAGATCTTGATTATTTGAAACTTAAATTAAATTAATAATTAATATTTAATTTATGAATTATTTTACACTGTAATTTATTTTTTACATTATATAAAAATATATGTATAGACAAAATAGTATTGTGATACTATGGGGGCAAATGTATTTGTTACAGGCTTAATATTAATTTTACTTATTTCATGGATAATAACTTCAATTGTTGATGATAGAAGTGGCTTGACATGCTGTAGCGGAATATTTTTAATACTGATTCTAGGAGCCATTTCAACATCACCTTAAGGATTATTTTAATTATAATCAATAATGTTTAAATCTGGTAAATTAATCAATGAATTAAAATTATTAGATTTCCATTCTATAGACCATATGGAAATACTAATTTTTACCCAGTAGATGACTTTTAAAAATTATATAATAAATTATATCAAAAATTGTAATTTAGATAGACATCGTACCTATCGTAACTTCAGATTTTAAAAAAATATTTTAAGTTTATACATAATTTCCATATAAAAAAAAGCAACATAAGATTAAATTGATTATTTAAATAACAATATTAATAATCATTAAAAAGAGAATTAATGAAAATCAGAAAAATAAATAAATAAACTTAAAATTAGACCTTAAAAATTAAAAAAAAATATAAGAAGATTATCTAAAAAAGATAGTTTTCTTTAACTAACCTAACAATTTCTTTTGCTTCCCCTGCTTGATCAGATGGTACTTTAAATGATAAAGGAGCACTATATGCTGCACCTTCAGCAGTAACAGTAGTGTTACCATCCACACCTATTTTAACATCCACATCAAAATCAAGGGTACCTGCGGTTTCAAAAGATATTGTCTTAATTGTTTTTTTAGGGAAGAATTTAACTTCAACCTTTTTACCACTTAATCCTTGAACATCAACATCATATATCCCATAATTTGTAAGAACGATTTGATCCCTTAAAAACTGAAATGACTGAATAATTTTCTCATCATCAAAGAAAAACTCGGACACATAATCTGCATCCATATCAACACTAGCATGTCCTGCTAACTTATCAAATAAAGCCATAATTACACCTATAAATTAATTTAAAAAAAAATGAAATTGTTTTAAAATAAATAGTCCTACAACTATCTAAAAAAATGATCTATAAATCACCAATAAATCCAGCATATGCATCCGCTGCAAAGACTAATCCAATAAGCCCAGCAACATAAGTACCAATAGAACCTAATGCATAAGCAAGAATAGTATCAACGATAACTACTGCAATAAATACAAACAACCAATTTTTTCCTCTACCTAATAAATATTGTCCTATCCCAGGTAAAAATAGGGATATAATAGCTGCAACAATTTTGTTTTCCATAATATTACCTCTAACTGTTAATAATTGAATCCATAATTTTTTTAAAAATTTTGAAACTTCCAATTTTTTTTCAAATCAATACACAACATATGGAAAAAACTATTTTAATCAAAATGGATTAAAGGAAAATTTAAAATCAAATCATCATAACCAACAAATCACTTTAATTAAAAAAATGTTTAAACACATATTGTAATTTATTTATACATTTTTATTAACGTATACAATATAATTAAATTTTATAATATAAATAAGTTATCGTTTTAACTATACAAAAATCAGAAACAAATTATATTATCAAATATACATATTTCATAAAAACAATTAAAAAATTATATAAATTACATTTATTTTTATTTAAATAAAATGTACAAAGTAAAAAAAGAAGAAATATTAAAATTTTTTTAATTAAGTAAAAATATACAGTTTTTAATGTTTTAAATATTAATTAAAAATTTTTTAATAAAATATAATTTAGGGGTCTGAAATTTTTACATTTGGGAAAGTTTTTGTAGGGCTGTTTTTGACATATCGCATTGTTGTATGAGGAGTGTTCCTAACAATACATAAAGAAATAGTGTTTTTTCTACAGATTTCGGTGTGAATTTGTGTATTTTTTCTCATTTCTAATGAATTTTTCAATACTTTAAAGTAATCTTCTATTTTTTCCACGTATTGGTTTATATTTCTTCCAATTGACAAGTTTATTTAATAATTCTTTTTTTAATCTTTTGAATATAGTTTTAGAGTTTTGTTTCTTCTTATTATTACTAAAAACGTCTAATGGATAGCTTAATTTGTCGTCGAATTTTTGTTTTGTGAAAAATTTTTTTGGAAAAATGAAAGGAACTATTTTGTATTTCTTAATTCCTATTTGGTAGTTTTTAAAGCTGTAATAGCCTTTATCGAAGATTAACACATCTCTTTTTCTTATTAATCTTCTTCTATGCAATTCTTCTAAAATTTCTTCAAAAAGTTTTGAATCATTCGGGGCACCAGAATGTAATAAAATTGCAACAGGAGTTAATGAATCGTAATCAAGTACAAATGTAGCTTTAAATCCAATATAATGGCCTTTTGAAGAAGAATAACTCCATTTTAAATTCATTTTTGCAAGTTTTTCTTTACTCTGTCTTCTACGATTGAAATTGAAATCTAAGTCCATTGGTGTGGCATCTACAATAAAAGTCTTTTTTCCTCTTCTTTTGTAGTTTCCAAAGTGTTTTAAAATGCTATTTACTGAATTGGTGTATTTCCTTGATGGAATTTTTTTGCAAGTAATCATAGATTTCTTGAGCTTCTAAAACTTGATCTATTTTGAAAAATTTTCTGAGTTTATTTCTGCTTTTAAGATTTTTCACAACAAATTCTGTCGGTAAATCAAAAAATATACATATAAATTGTGTTTTAATGACTGTTCTTATTTTTTTAGTATTTTTAAATCCATTTGAGGTGAATATTTGCTGTGATCTTCTAGAATCGATAATTTTAAATATTTTGTTTAACATAACATAATTTGGGTCGTTTTTATCTAAATTTAAATTGTGCATCATACGTATCGTCAAATATATATTTATTGCACTTATTATTTAAATTTATTGATTTAAACGGCCTTTTTTTATTTAAAACTAATTTTAAAAATGTATTATTAAAAATAAAAAATAAATCACACTTAAAATATAAAAAACAAGCAAAAATAAACCATAAAAAAAATAAAAAAAATTCAGGCCCCTAAATATAATTTTATTGAAAAATATATAAACATCATCTTTGTTTAAAAAATTCTAAAATTTCTAACTATAATCCATTAAAAATAAGATTTAATTATCAATTCATATAGGCACCATTATGGCATTATACTAAAAGTAAATACAAGAATACAAATTATAATTTAATTAAAAAAAAATAAAAAAAAGAACAAATAGCCCAATATTACTTAAAGAAGCTATAAACTTGAAAGTGCAAACAGTCTTTTAGAGAATATCACAAAGAATGGAATAATTAAAAAATTTACAATAAATGAGACTATTCCATTACTAGAAATATCAACAAAGATGAATCGGTATATTAAAAATTCTGATAGAACAATAAAGGAATAGACCATTACTAATTTGTATATTCCAATTTTATCAAGCAAATCCAATATCTCCCTAAAAGCAAATCCACTTTTAAAATTGCCATGGTGATGTGCCAAATTAAGAAGACCGCCCAACATTGTCAAATAGATAAGGCCTACAAAAAACAAACCCATTACTCTAACAAAGAAGTCATATTTATAAAATTCTATTTTAAAACAAAAGAATAGTATAATTCCTATTATTGTAATGTAAAAAAGAACAACAAGTTCATCTTTTAAGCCATGCCGAATTAGCTCCAAATAATTAGCGAAAATGGGTGGCTTTTCAGATCCGTCCACTGTCTCCTCAAGAATCTTACAAGAGTAACCGGATTCAATCAAGGAAAAAGCAAATAAAATGACAATAAAAATTAACCCACTTAAGTTTTGAATGTCACTACTTTTAAAAACAGTATCTTCCAAATATGAAATAATATAAAGAAAAACACCCAAAATAAAAATAGCTTTCCAATCAGAAACAGCATATCTAAGACTATTCTTAAATAAATCTATAAACCTATCCATAAATCATCATTTTTTAAAAATAAATTTCACAATACAATAAATTAAAAATTCAAACAATAAAAAGATTCTATAATAATATATCCCATCATCAATATACAGATATTACTCCCCATTAATCAGCGAAGGAATTATAGTATATATAATAATCATCTAATAAATTGAATAGCTCTTCCTTAGTATTAACCTTAAATAATTTTAATAATGTTTCACGGCTTTTAGGAAAACGTTTGATATAATGTGACACAGGATTTCTAATCTTTCTGATAGCCAAATTCTCATCCTTATTTTCAAGGAAAAGATTAACATGTTCTTTTATAACATTGATTTTCTCTTTAACACTTACGTCCTTAGGTTCCATTCCACTATCCAAGTAATCAACACATTCCCTAATTAACCAGGGGTTTCCAAGTGCTCCCCTACCAATCATTATAGCATCGCAATCTGTTTCATCAATCATTCTCTTAGCATCATAGCATGACTTAATATCACCATTACCAATAACAGGTATGGACAATTCATCTTTTACATCTTTAATTATAGACCAGTCTGCTTTGCCGGCATATCCTTGAGCCCTTGTACGTGGATGGACAGTAACTGCAGATGCACCTGCATCCTCAACAATTTTAGCTATTTCAACTGCATTAATATTATTTTCATCCCAACCACTTCTTATCTTTACAGTAACCGGAATATCAACCGTTTCCACAACTGTTTTAACTATGTCATATGCCCTTTCAGGATCTCTAAGTAATGAACTTCCTGAATTAGAGGTAATTGCAACCTTTTTAACAGGACATCCCATATTAATATCAATGATTTCGGGATTTACATTTTCACATACATATTCTGATGCTATCCTAAATGATTCTGGATCTGGTCCAAAGAGTTGTACAGAGATAGGCCTTTCATAGTCAGTCATATATAACATTTCATGGGTCCTATGATTTGCATATTTAATTGCAATTGTGGAAATCATTTCAGTTCCTATAAGTCCACAGCCCATTGATTTAACAATAGATCTAAATGCAAAATCACATTCGCCAGACATGGGAGCTAGTACAACCTGATTATCCAATTCAAGATTAGAGATTTTCCACTTCATAAAACCACATAAGTTTTTTCTAAACCAATATTAGTTAAATTAAAATCACTTTTAAAATTTAAAGGATTTTATTAAATTAATATAACTATAAATTTTAATAAATTTATCTAAAACATCCATTATTAATTCAATTCTTTTTATGAGATTTTTTAAATTATTTTTTCCTTAACTTAATTTTAATCTCATAAGATTACTTTAAAAACAGTATTCCCACCAAAGTTATCTATTATATCTGTCTTTTTCCCTTTTTAAAATATATAGGATACTTTATTGATTTTAGTATTTAATTTTTATTTAAACAAAAAATAATATAAAACATGATTTTATTAGATGATAACCTACCTAAAATAAATATAATTATAAATAGTATTGAATTATTTAAAAAAATTTAAAATTTAAATAGATATAAAACAAAAATTAAATTAACAGAACAAAAGGGGGGAATAATATGAATAAGAAACGTATAATAGGAATTTTAATAATTCTTATTGTTATAGTTGCAGCTGTAGGGTTATACCTATTCTACAATAACGATGTGGAATACAATAATGTCCAGTTAAGTGACACATGTAGCATAGAGATGCCTGTATCAAACAATATAACCAATAAAACCATTGAAAATATGACTGCATTAAACGATACAGAACATAAAGTTTCCATTCTTTACTACAATAGTTATGATTCCGGACTTGCAGAATCTGTTGCTAAGGCCGTGGTTTATGACACATATTTTGAATCCTACAAAACCGGAGCAATCGACATTACACAGAACGAATCACAATATGTAAATAAAGCAAATAATGATTCTATCTGGTATAATAAAGAGGATAATTATTATATGGCTTCTGTAGGAAATTCAACTACACATGATAACTTATTAGTAATTTCTGAAAATAAGGATATCATTGAACATATCCTAGGCAGCATTAGATATGTTAAAAATAATAATACGGAAAATACGAATTAATTGGTTTCTGATTTTAGAAACCTTTTAATTTTTATGAAAAATAATAATTTATCTAGCAAATATGTAATTTAATAGATAAGAATCAAATAAGAAGGTATTCGATGAAAAATATAAATGTTTTAGATCATCCATTAATAACCCATAAACTTAGTATATTAAGAAGTGTTAATACAGGAACAAAAGAATTCCGGGAACTGATTACAGAGATTTCCACACTCCTAGTATATGAAGCAACCCGTGATGCAGAATTAGAGAAAATCACAATAGAAACACCTTTAGATAAAATGGAAACTGCCATGCTAAATGAGGATAATTATGCAATTGTGCCAATACTTAGAGCAGGAATGGGCATGTTGGAGGGAGTGATAAATGTTATTCCCAATGCAAAAGTAGGCCATATAGGTCTTTATCGTGACGGGGAAACACTAAAACCAGTGAAATATTATTATAAGATGCCGAAAGGAATATCAGAAAGGGAAGTTATAATTATAGATCCAATGCTTGCAACTGGGGGAAGTTCATCAGCAGCCATTAGTATGCTTAAAGAAGATGGAGTAAGTAAGATTAAACTTTTATGTATTGTTGCAGCACCTAAAGGAATTGAAACAATCAATTCAAATCATCCGGATGTTGAAATATTTTGTGCTGCAATAGATAAGGATTTAAATGATAAGGGATACATTCTTCCAGGTCTTGGAGACGCCGGTGATAGAATCTATGGTACAAAATAAAAAAAATTCTTTTTAAAATCATTTTATATATAAATTATTTATCAATTATTACCTATTTTTTCTAATTTTAAAACAAAACGATTACCTTAAGGTAACTAAACTATTTTTATATCTAAAACTATTAATTAAAATTTATAAAATTTTAAGAGGCCATTATGAATAAAGAAGAGAAAGTAGATTTTCTACTAAATGAATTAATATCACAGTTAGATGAAAAGATAGATATTCCCAAAGATTATCAAAGTAAAAGATTACTTTTAAGATCTTTAATGAATATTCGTCTACCAGGACCAATATCCAAGGAATTTCTAGAAGTTCAAGACGAGTTATTAAGTTATGAAACAAATTCTAAAAACTTAATTAGCTCAGATGAAATTAAAGAAACCAAAAGAAATCCCAAAATAGGAATATTTCATGGAGACATTACAGTTTTAAAAGTCGATGCAATTGTAAACGCATGTAATTCAAAACTTCTCGGATGTTTTATTCCACTTCACAGCTGTATTGACAATATAATACACTCTGCGGCAGGAATACAATTAAGATATGACTGTAACAAGATCATGGTAAAACAGGGCCATGATGAAAAGAATGGACAAGCAAAAATAACCAAGGGATACAACTTACCTGCAAAATATGTCATTCATACCATTGGACCTGCTTTAGCACCAGGTGCAAAACCGAACAACAAACAGAAGGAAGAGTTGAAATCATGTTACACCAATTCTTTAAAGGTTGCAGATGAATATAATCTAAAAACAATTGCATTTCCAAACATTTCAACAGGAGTGTTTAATTTTCCAAAAGAAGATGCGGCAAAACTTGCATATGAAGCTGTATCTACCTATCTGAAAAATAATCCAAAAACTGGCATTGAAAAGGTAATCTTTGATGTTTTTGAGGACGAACAACTAAGAATCTATACAGAACTACTTGAAGATTGAATTCAAGAAATTCGATAGATTAAATGAGGAAAAGAAATTCGATTTATTAAAAAATACCAAACTAATATAAAAATATTAAAAGGAGCTAAAATGTTTAACAACTACAATAAAAATATTAAAAAGGCATATGACGCAATTTCCGATGCAGAAAATATAGTCATAGGTGTAGGATCAGGATTATCTGCAGCAGGGGGATTAAACTATGGAAGTCAGGAATTTTTTAAAGGACATTATCCACAATATGCCAGATTAGGCTATAAAACCATTGTAGAGATTATGGGAAAATTCTGGATGAATATAGATAAAGAGAACGCCTGTAAATACTGGGGATTCTGGTCCCACCACATTAACGAAATAAGGTACAAAACACCGGCAACGGAACCATATCTCAATTTATACAAATTAGTTAAAGATAAGAACTATTACATTATATCAACAAATGTGGATTATCAACTTGAAAAGGCAGGATTTTCACAGGACAAAATATTTGAACCTCAGGGACAATATTCCCAGTTCCAATGTATCATCCCTTGCTCTAACGAGGTTTACTACAATGAGAAATACATCAAATCAATGGTAAAAAATAAAGTAGATGACTATACCATTAGTAGTGATGATATCCCCTATTGTCCTAATTGTGGAGAATTTTTAATCCAAAACCTTAGATGTGATAATAGGTTTGTTGAAGAACCTAATTATAAAAACTATAACAATTACGTGGAATTTATTAAGGATTCATTAGATAAAAACACGGTATTATTAGAATTAGGTGTGGGATATAATACACCGACTATAATTAGATTCCCATTCGAACAATACTCCTACAGATATTTAAATATGACATTAATTAGAATGAATCTGGGGGATGCACGCATTCCAAGTGAAATAAATAAAAGAATATCAATTGACAATGATTTAAATAAATCGTTAAAGGACATTGTTGATTTAATATAATTCTTATTTTTCAATTTTTAAAAATACTATTTCTTCATACCTTAACAGATTGAAGAATACAGAATTCAAACTAAAACATTTTAAAGTTAAGTTTAAATTCTTTAATTTAAAAATAAGTTAGATAAAACTCATTTCTACACTTAAAACAATACTCAAATATTAATTATACCGTCTTTTTTTAAAGATTCCCATAAATTCAGATCATCAAAAAGGAAAAAACAATTGTTTTTTTAAGGTAACCTTACAGTTACATTACCTGATGGTTACAAAAACCATTTATAAGTAATTATACAAATAAGAAATTGTAAATCATGTATAAAAGAGATAATAATTAACCTATAACTATATGATTAATGTTTTAAACAACATAAGTTACCAAAAAGTAACAAAAACTCTTTATATATGGCATTACAAATAACAAACTGTAAAACATATGTAAAAGACAAAACAGGTAACACACAAATACTAAATAATGTAAAAAAACATTACAAGTTACCAAAAAGTTACAAAAATTCTTTATATATGTTTAATTATACAATTAAATGCAAATAAAAGAAATTAAGATTAAACAAAAAATATTTTATTTAATATTAAATGTTTAAGATCAAAGATTTAAGATAAAAGGATGTGAATCATTATGTTAAAATTTTTAGAAGAAAACCCACTTGTATACATAGCAACTAAAGGATTAGACGGAGAAGCAAAAGTAAGACCAATACTCTACTACTTCCAAGAAAACAACAAACCATACTTCTGCACAGCAAACACAAAACCAGTATACAAAGAATTACAAGCAGATCCAAAATTCGAACTTACAACAGCAACCCCAGAATATGAATGGTTAAGAGTAAGCGGAGAAGTAGAATTCATAGACGACCTTGAATTAAAACAGAAAGTAATCGACTCAAACGAACTTGTGAAAACATTATACCAAACAGCAGACAACCCAACATTCGAAGTATTCACCTTCTCAGGAAAAGCAACAATAGCAGACTTCTCAGGAAACCCACCAAGACACTACGAAATATAAAATAGAAAAAATTTAAAATTTAAAGAAGAAATTAATAGCAAACTACTAATTTCTTAAAATAAAACTTTTTTTAATATATTTTAACCAATAATAAAATAATCTACTAGTTTTAATATTTTTTAACTGATTTAATTTAATAGAAAACCATTCATTATTATACCTATTAAACAATAGAATCATTTAACTGGTTTAGCCAATAATAAAACCACTTTACCATTTTAAATTATTGATAAACACCTCATTCAAACTAATAAAACTATTTTACTATTTTAAATTATTGATAAACACCTCATCCAATGGTTTTGAATTATCCAAACAATGCCTGAATAGTTTACGGGCCCACCTAATATTTTCTACAGATTTACCATACATCATGTTCCCAATATCACAGTTTAAATTAAAATCAAAAAGATTTAATGACATGAAATTATTTCCGATATTTAAAAAGAAGTTGAAGTCACTTTCCGGAATATAAATATTCACATCATCTGATTCCATTAATAGTTTCAGAAAATCCCTGTAATTTAATAATAACTCTTCTAAGATTTCGTTGTTAATAATTAGATTAAGTTTAAAATCAGAAGAGGATTTTACAAAATCACACAGTATTTTAATATGTTCTGGCGAACAGATAGAAAGTATTGAATCAAGTTTATCAGAATTCAAGACAAGTTCCTCATATATTCTAAAGGATTTATCAGGATATAAATTATCATATTTTTGTAGTTTAGAATCTTTTAAAAGATATAGATCATTAAAAAGATTTAAGGGAATTTGTTCTATCCTATGATTATCCCAAAAAAGATCCATATCCCTATTAGGCCAACAATCTAAAAAATTTATAAAGTTTACAGCCACAATTTTACCCTCAGATGATAGAACATAGAGCCCATCCTTGTTTATCCTTATCATCTGATTATCCTCTAAAAACTTTAAAGCATTAGAAACAGATGAGCCAAAACCGTGTTTTTTCAAATCATTCATTGTTTTAGGTCCTTCAATAATATCCAGAAATATTAATGATTTAATATGAGATCTTAATATTTTATTTAATTTAATGTTTAAATCAAAGTTAAAATTAGTCATATTATCACTTTAAAACATCTAATGTAAAACCAATATCATTCAGCCAATGAGCCGTATTTTATTCCACCCTTTTCAAAACAATTATTAAAAACAGATTTAGCCCATTTTAAAGACAAATCATTGTTAGATATGATTACATTATTCTTATCAACTATTCCTGTTTCATGGAATAAATTGAAAGCCATCATAAAATCATTTACAAAAAGGTTTAAATGAATCTTATCGGATGTCGCAAGAAAGTAAAATCTTTTATCCATGAAGGCTTTGTTAATAAGATCCCTATCAAAACTATCTATAAATTTAACCCTAATCTCTTGGGGGATAATCAGTTTTACGGGAATATGTTCACTCAATAATTCGGAAATTATCTCAACATATCTTAGATTAAGTTCTGAGAATATAAAATAGAGAAACTTACTGTTTTTCATATTATCAATTAATAGTTTATCTATTGCAAAAACATCTTTTCTGGATATTTGCATTAATTTAGAATCTTTTAGATAGTTAAAACTTAAGATATTGTCTATTGAAAAATCATCCACAATATGATTCGCTAAAATATACTGATAATTATCTGCAATATTAAAAATATCCGTTAGTTTAAAGAGTAGCTGCAACTTAATCTTTCCACTTGCGCCAACATAATAATAGGATTTATGTTTAAAAACATACTCCTCTTTAAGTAAAACTTTAAAGTTATTGCTTATTGTCGGATAGCTTAGATTAACTTTCTCATGTATCTCTTTTACATTAGCCTCTTCTTGATTAAAAAGGAAATATAAAATTTTAATCCTATTAGGATTGGAAATTGTTGAAATCTCATCCCAGATAGCATTTAGTTTATCAATATATTCATCTTTCAATAATCCACCACATGTTTTTTTAAATGTTTTCATTTCGTTTTACCTCTTAATTTTTTAGATTAAAAAATGAAAATTACATATAAAATAAAACAAACCCTTGATATCAAAAATGAAAAAATTCTTAAACCTGAGAAATTTTATTAAAACAAATCATGTTTAAGCAATTATATTAAAAGTGTTTTAAAAATAATTATTAAAGATATTAATAATAATCAAATAAAAGTTGTAGAAATTAATATATAAAGCTTTTTCTAAAAGTTATAAAAACTTTCATGGTTCGATGTATATCAAACAGTATTAAATAAGCAATTTTCTTAGAAGTTTTCAATGAAAAATTAAAAAATAAGAAATAAACCATTATAAAACGTCAATAGATAAAATATAATTGAAGATTTTTTATAAAAAATAAATCTAAATTTAAAATATTAAAAAATAAGCCAATTAGACAGAATAAAAAAATTAGCATTATTTTAAAAAAATCACATGATTTAAAAAGGATATTCAAATAAAGTCCAATAAAATATAGAGATAATTAAATTTAAAGAGGAGATTTAAATTATATTAAATAATTAAAAACTAAAAAAAGATTAAAAACTATAAAAAAATTTAAACAAAACATATAAAAAATAAGATAGTCTATTATAGGATTATTCAAGTAATTCTATACAAAATACGCCAATTAAAATTAAAAGGAATATTTTCTAACAAGTAAATTTAAAGGAATTATATAAAAAAATAAAGCTTTAAGTTTATAAAATACATATCATTATCTGAAGTGGTAAATATGATTGATACTCACACACATTGTGATTCAAGAAGTAGTGAAGATTTTGAAAAGATGTATGTAAGCGGAATTGATACAGCAATTACCTGTGCATTCTATCCATATAAATTAATGAATGAAACGGTATACTTAAACCATCTTGAAAGAATCTTAAAATATGATACTAAACGTGCGGCAGAATATGGTCTTGATCTTAAGGTAGCATTAGGTATTCATCCTGCAAATGCAAATATTAAACCTGATTTAATTTATGAAAATTTATACAAGTATATTGAGAAAAAACAGATAGTCGCAATTGGAGAAATTGGTCTTGAGGATTTGACAGATCAAGAAATCAAGGTTTTTATAGATCAATTAAAAATAGCTGATGAGACAAATACTAAAGTTATCATACATACACCTAGAAAACATAAAAAAGAGGTATTAAAAGAAATCAAAAGTATTGTTCTAGATACAATAGACCCTAAACTTGTTGTAATAGATCATGTTAATAAAGATGTGGTTAATGATGTGATTGATGAGGATTTTACATTAGGCCTTACAGTACAGCCTCAGAAAATGGAAGTATCTGAAGCTGTTGATATTCTGGACGAACATGGCTTTAAAAAATTCTTGTTAAATAGTGACATTAGTAATAAACCTTCCAATCCATTATCTGTTCCACTTACCGTCAGAACACTTAAAAAACTAGGATATCCTAAAAAGGATATCAAGAAGGTTTCACATAAGAATGCTGAGAAATTCTTTAAAATTTAATCTTTCTTTTTTCTTTTTAGATAAAACTCTCTTTTTTAAAAACTTGCACAAGTAGAATAAATAATTCCATAAAAAAAACTTATTTTTATATTTTAGTATAGTCAGTAAAATCATATTGCCAATCTTTAAAAAAAAAGCACCATAAAATAATTTTAAAAATACAATATCTAAAAAAATTAAACATTAAAACAAACACAGAGAATTAACTCTACAAAATAATAGTTTTTATAAAGAATATAAAAAAAGTAAAACAGAAAAAAATAGAATGGTAATTAATTAAAAATCCTTAAAATAATTTAAAATATTAAAAAAAAATTTTAAAAACTATTTTTTAACAACATTAACTTTTTCCGGAGTTATAAGGATTAAAGTTTTATCTGAACTTTTATTAAGTAAAATAGCTTGAGCATTATAATCTTTTCTAAGTGATTTAAGCATTTCACCAGCTATTCTAAAGTCTCCACGATTATTTTTAATTAATCTGGACAGATCAATAATTACAGGATTATTTTCTTCACATACCTGATCGAAAACATAATCCATATCATCGGTATCCTCAGGTTTAATTAAAATAATTTCATATAAACTTTGTTCCGGTGTAATTGAGAAGTCATCATCATATGAATTATAGTTAGTATAATTATAGAATTGATTAACCCCATTGCTACCGGAATTATATTGTGGTGAGGATCTAGCACCATAAGAAAGATCATTAGGATTGGTTCTTACATTGTTTTGCTGATTTTGAGAACCTTCAAATCCCAAACTCCTTTTCAAATCATCTACAAAACTCATTTTCTATTCCTCAAAATAATCTAAAATTGCATCTAATAATTTAGGAGCGCCACCATTACGCATATCTACAGCAGGTAAATTATACTTCTCTTCAAAATCTTCCAGTTTTAAATCGTCTGCATTTCTAAGGTTGATTGAAAGACCAACAACTTTTGTAGGTTCAACAGCTTCAATAGCTCTTATTTCATTTTCAATGCCTCTAGGCTCACGGTATGGATGGTTTGGTCTGTGACCGACAATGACTGCATCCGGATGAGCACCAACCAAGATTGAAGCAGATAGACCTCTTGGGTGTGGGTTTCCGTCTTCAGTTAAACTAGATTGACTTTCCACAAAAATAATCTCAGGATTATCTCTCTCATCAATATATTTAATTGCACCTAATACAGCAGCAGGAACATCCATAACGGATAGACTACCTGCCCTAAAATTAAAATCTGTAGGTGGTTCTAATCCCATTTCATCTGTTGAAATAATTCCTACCTTCATACCCCTATTTCTAGCTTCCTGACCTAAAAGTCTGGTAGTGGTTCTTTTACCACATTCTTGGGAAGTTCCTCCAACCAATACGACTTTAGCCTTAGGAGCATAAGAGATTTTAGGTAAAACTTCAGTAGCTCTCTCAGGAGCTACCCCCATTATTTTTTTAACAACATCCAATCTGGAATTAATTTCTTTAATTACTACCCCTTTAGAATTTGCAAATTTAACTAATGAAATATTATCTTGAACAGATAATGATCTAAATGAACAGATAACATTCAAGCCTGCATCAATAGCCTGTACTGCATATTTAAGTGCAGAACCTTCAGCACCAATAGGTAACATGATAGCTATACTTTTAGCTGAATTATCTTGTTTCAATGCAGTATCTAAAGAATCTGCCACTGTAAAGCCCATAAATTCTGTACCTTGTTTATTTACATCATCATCAATAAATCCTACTGTTTCAACACCTTCAAGATTGGAGAATTTTTCACCTCCCCCTCCACATCCAACAACTATAAATGGATTTAAGTTTTGAATTTCTTTAACTGAAGCTATAGAAAACAATGTACCACTCCTAAAATATTTTATAAAATCTAAGATAATTACAATAAAAATAAATTTATATACAAAATATGTATAAAATTAGATTATAATTCTTACTGAGTAAATTTATTTATTTTATTATTATTAAATATTATTATATAATCATATGTTTATATATTAGCAAATACATTATCTAAAAAATAAACAAAAATTAATCTTAAAAAAAAAAATTAAATTCAAATTTTAATGAGGTGATTACATGGCTGAAATGAGAATTGATTGTCCAGTTTGTGGTGTGAAAAATGGAGCCATATCCAAGATTGATACTACAAACATCCCCTACTTTGGAGAAGTTGTAGAAAGCTCAATTCAATGCGAACACTGTGGATTTAAACATAGCGATGTAATGTCTGTTGAGAAAAATGATCCTGCAAAACACATACTAAAGATAAGTAAAGACAACCTGGATTCCAGGGTAGTAAGATCACAAACTTCCACTGTTTCAATACCTGAGGCAGGAATAAAAGTAGAACCCGGCCCAAAATCACAAGGATATGTATCCAATGTTGAAGGAGTTATTACACGATTTATAAGTGCAACACAAAGAGCAAAAGCACTTTACGATGATGAGGAATCAATTAAAAATATTGAAACAACCAGAAATTTCTTAGACAATATTTTAGAAGGTGAGGTTGAGGGTACTTTGATTATACAAGACCCATATGGTCAAAGTAAAATAGCTGATCTTAAAGCCGAAACAGTTCCTTTAACTGAAGAGGAGCTTGAAAACCTTACAACAGGTTTTACAATATTAGATAAAGATGACATAGATAAGGAGGATTAATCTTCCTTATCGTTCCTACCAATTCCAATTATAATTTTTTTCAATATAATAGTAAATAGTTAAATTCCCTTTGACTATTTAAATTACTTTTTTTAATACCAATATTAAACAGCAAATTAAATTCCTTTTAACTGATTTTCAAAGTATTTTTTTATATATACCGAAAAACCAATGCTATTAATTGACTTTTAAATACAATACTTCTTTTAAAATTAATAATCAGCTAGATTCAATAGGATTAAAAAAAAAACAACGGTAAAAATAGATTCCAATTGATTTATCAATTCAAAAACAAGAATTAAAATATAAAAATAAGATTAATATCGAATGATAGTTGGTTTAAAATAAAAAAAATTATTTAAATAATAATAAATTAATAAAAAATAGAATTAATCGTTTAAAAATTAATAGTTGGTTTAAAATAAAAAAAGATAAAATGAATTTAATTATTCTTCATTAAATTCACTGTCATCTTCCCCAAAGACACTTAAGTTTTCCTCTTCCTCAGGAGTATCTTTTATTTTAAAGGTTCTTTTTACATCCATGGATAATGCATCACAATCTGCTTTGATTGCATCGAGATGTAATAGAATTCTTTGTTTTTCTTGATTAATTCTTTTGACATTAGTGTATGGGTAAATACATTCTTTTAACATTTCATATTGAATAGTGGTATATGGATATTCATTTAATTGTACACATACATTTTTAAGAATGTCGCCTAAAAATTTGTTCATTTCTACTTTAACCCTTTCCTTAATCATTTTGTCATCATCAAGGTTTTCTTTCATTAAACGAACAACTTCAGCTTTAGCAAATGGTAAAGATTCATCCTCTTCTTCTTCAGAATCAACTCCTGCATCCACAACTGTTTCATTAACTTCCTCAGTTTCAATGTTTTCTTCACCATTAAATTCATTTTCATCAAAATCTTCAGCCATATTTAGACTCCTAAAAATTTTTTAAAATAAAAAATACTATATTGAAAATAAGAAAACTTCACTAAAAAATTCAAGTAAAAAGTTAATCTTACCAATATCTACTATTAATTATGTTTAAAATAATATATAAATATAATGTTTATTTAAAAGAAAATATCATTATTTTTATAGATATATTATCACATATTAAAATTATTATAGCCGAAATTAATATAATGAAAAGTATAGAATTTTGATATTTAACTTTTATAAAATCATTGAAAAATGAGAAACAATTACAGTTTTAATAAAAAAAAAAATAGTGATTAAAAAATATGTATAGAAATAGCAGAAAATGTTTTAAGAGGGAGTAGTAAGTTTTAAACCTACAATTCCAACTATTACAAGAGATAAAAAGAATATTCTAATCAGATCCATAGGTTCATTAAAGAAAATCATTCCAACAATACATATACTTACAGCACCAATTGCGGTCCAACATGCATATGCTGTACCCATTGGAATAGACCTGTAAGAAAATGATAAAAACAGCATGCTTAGAATCAATGAAATGATAAATCCGATTGTGGGAACAATCTTAGTAAAACTATCTGAAAGCTTTAATGAAACAGCCCACAACATTTCAAAAATTCCCGCCATACATAAGTAGATCCATGGATTCATAATATACCTCAATTAAAATTAATCTAAAGATTTTACAACCTTTAAACTATAATCCAAGCTTCGTGTAGAGTGGGTTAATGCACCTAATGATATAATATCTATATTGAGCTTTGCATAATCCATAATATTATCTGATGTAATTCCACCGGAGATTTCAATTAAAACATTGTCCCTTAAATCGAGTTCTTCTAATTTTTCGATACACTCCTGAGCCTTATCTGGATAGAAGTTATCGAGCATTATAATATCCGCACCCAAACCAGCAACATTTATTGCATCCTCAATAGTTTCGACTTCAATCTCTATTTTTTTAGAGAAACTGACATTATCTAATGCTCTTTTTAAAGCCTCCTCAACAGATCCAACAGCTACAATATGATTATCCTTAATTAAAACCATATCATCCAGACCATAACGATGGGAATCTCCCCCACCAATAGTTATAGCCTCCTTATCAAATATTGAAAAACCCGGAGATGTCTTACGTGTTCCTGCAATACGGAGATTAGGATTCACATCATGTACCTTTCTACAAATGTCATTGGTAGCTGTTGCAACACCAGACATCCTCATTGTAATATTCAATGCTGTTCTCTCAAGAAGCAGTATTTTACGGGCATTACCTTTTAATTTAAATAATATATCTCCCTTTTCAATTAAATTTCCGTCTTCAACTAATTTAACTGTTTTGATTCCTTCCTCAAGAAACATCTCCTCAACAATATCCATTCCTGCAGCTACACCTACATCTTTAGATACAATAATTGCATAAATTTCTTGATCTTTTGGTATTAATGCTTCAGAGGTAATATCTCCAAAACCTTTATCCTCTTTTAACATATCTTCAATAAATCCATCCATATAATCACGATTTTAATTTATAAAAATCCATCAATATTAGAAAAAAATATTATTTTATACAAATATATATTATACTAACATATACTAATAATTTTATAAACAAGAGTATAGATTTTAGAATTTAAAGGTTTACTAATAAAATAAACTATTTTAAGATGTATAGAACCTTCTAAAATTTAAGAACACAATATCTTTATAAAATTTCAGATTTTTTAAAAGGGATAAAATGGAAATAACGTTTTTAGGAACAGCTTCTGCAATTCCTTCAAAAAATAGAAACCATACATCAATAGCTGTTAAAGGATTCGGTGAAACATTCCTATTCGATTGTGGTGAAGGAACTCAAAGACAATTAAACTTTACAAACATCTCACCTATGAAAATTGATAAGATTTTTATAAGCCATCTCCATGGAGATCATATTTTAGGTCTTCCGGGACTTATACAATCCATGGGATTCAGGGGAAGGGAAAAACCATTATATATCTATGGACCTAAGGGACTTCTAAAAATTAAAAATTGTCTGTTTAACAATGGCATTAATCCTGTAAATTATGAGGTTAATATTATTGAGGTTGAGGAAGGAACATTAATCGAAACAGAGGAGTACATAATCAAAACAATAAAAACAAAGCATAACCAAGTGAATTATTCCTATTCCATTGAAGAGAAGAAAAAACCTAGATTTTTAAGGGAAAAGGCCATTGAACTTGGAGTTGAGGTCGGACCTGATTTCGGACGCCTACACAATGGAGAAACCATAGAGGTTAATGGAAAGATCATAAAGCCCGAACAAGTTTTAGGTCCGCCACGTAAAGGTAAGAAATTAACTTACTCCGGTGATACAAGACCCTGTAAAAACATGGTTAAGCTAGCCAAAGACAGCTCACTTCTTATTCATGAAGGAACGTTTATTGAAACAGATAAAGATAAAGCTATTGAAAATGGTCATTCAACAGCACTTGAAGCTGCAAAGATTGCAAAAGAGGCAAATGTGGAAAAATTGATTATAACCCACTTTAGTAATCGCTATACGAATTTAAAGCCACATCTAAAAGAGGCCCAGGAAGTTTTTAAAAATACTGAAATAGCCCATGACTTTATGACCATTGAAATTTAAATTAGAAACTAGAAACTGATACTGAAATAGCCCAGGACCTGAAATCTAAATTAGAGATTAAATATTGAAATTAGATAATAGGAAAATAAGTTAAATATTAAGAGTTTCAATAAACTTAATAGTATATTATTTTTATAAAAATCGATAAAGGTGCTACAATGTTGAATATAATTACAATGATAACAAATCCCCAAAATGCATATGAAAAAGTGTTTTTTGTTATCATAATAATCATATTCTCCACAGTTCTTTTAAGATTAATTACTTATACATTAAAACATCTTAAAAGAAAAACCGAAATCGACATGACTTTACCTTATCTCATAAGGGATTTATTACAGTACATTATTTACTTTGTGGCGATAATACTTATCTTAGATATTTATGGGATTAACGTTCAAGGAATATTAGTAAGTATTGGAATTGTAGGTATTATAATAGGTTTTGCGGCAAAGGATATCATTTCTAACTTTATGAGCGGTATGTTCCTTGTAACGGATAAAACCATTAAGGTTGGAGATGAGATTGTGGTTGAAAATGTTAAAGGTGTTGTAACAGACATTACCTTTAGAAAACTTACGCTTCTAACTGCCGATAATGTGGTGGTAACTGTTCCAAACTCCCTGTTAAGTTCAAAGGTATATAAAAACAATACTAATGAACATACTGTAAAGCTCACATTACCAATTCTAATAAATCATTCCATTGATACTGAGGACTTTGAGAGGAAAGTTATCAGGGAATGTGAGAAGTTTGATTTTGTATTGAATAAAAAAAATAATAAGCTGGTCGTTTTAGATATTAATGAATTTGGGGTTAATGGAAAATTATCAATTGAAATTACCGATAAGGAAAATATGGAAAAATATCGATTGATTATTGCAAACACTGCAAGAAAAGTGTTAAATGAAATGGCCAACAAAGATAATCCTAAACCAGACAAAATACAATAAAATTAAAATTTTTTTATAATCTGAATTTTCAAAATTTTTGAAAATTCCTATTTTTACTTTAAATCTAAAATAAAAGATTTTTAGCTGTTTTTAAAAATTTTCAAAATTTTATACTATACTATAAATCAATTAAGTATATAAACCACTAAATACAATAAAAATTAATAGTTTAAAAAAATATTATTTTTTAATAAAGAGATGTAAAAATCAAAAAAATTCAAGTGATGAAGAATGTTAAATGACTTACAAAAAGAGATAATAGAATTAAAAGAAGAGAAAAATGCAATAATACTTGCACACAACTATCAAAAAAAGAAAGTTCAGGAAATTGCAGATTTTATTGGAGACTCCTTAGAGTTGTGTCAAAAAGCAAGCCAGATTGAAGACAAGGATATTGTCGTTTTCTGTGGTGTGGACTTTATGGCAGAAACAGCCTATATATTAAATCCCAATAAAAAGATTTTAATTCCAAATGCCGAGGCAGACTGTCCAATGGCAAATATGTTATCTGCAGATCAGATAAGGGAAGCTAAAAAACAATATCCCGATGCTGCTGTAGCATTATATGTAAACAGTACAGCAGATGCAAAAGCTGAAAGTGATATTCTTGTAACATCCGGAAATGCTAAGAAGGTTATAAACACAATTGATGAGGACACCGTACTATTTGGACCAGATACAAATCTTGCAAAATATACAGAACAGTTTACCGACAAAAAGATCATACCTATTCCAGGAGACGGACACTGTTTTGTCCATAAGATGTTTACAATAGAAGACATTGAAAAGGCAAGAGAAAAATACCCTGATGCACAGATTATTGTTCATCCGGAATGTAATAAAGAGGTTCAAGATGCCGCAGATTATGTATTAAGTACCGGTGGAATGATGAAACACGTTAAAGAAAATGACGGTGTATTTGTACTTGGTACAGAAGTAGACATGATATCAAGACTTGAACTTGAAGTTCCGGATAAGGAATATTATCCTTTACGTGAGGATGCCGTATGTGGAACTATGAAATTACACACACTTAAATTGATTAAAGAGTGTCTTGAAAATGAGGAACCTGAAATTAAGTTAAGTGACGAATTAGCCGAAAAATGTAGAAAATCTGTTGAAAGGATGTTAGAAGCTTCCAAATAATCCCATTTAAAGATTATTTTTACATCTTTTTATTTAGTTTCAAAATAAAATTTCAGATACTAGTTTTAAATAGTAAAAAAGATATATTAATAAAGGGCTTATATTAACTAGCCCAATATTTATTGAAAATAGTAGAGTGCATATTTAAACTTTTTTTAAATAATTAGATATTCACCCCCTTTTCTAATACTCTACTATTTCTAAATATTTATACAATATGATAGAAACAATAATTGATAATATTTCTTTAATCAAGATACTAATTTTAGCAATAAGAATTTTTAAAAAGATATAAGTTTCTTATGGAAAAATCAAAATAGCTATTTTTATAGGATATCCTCAAGAAATCCTGAAAGATATACAAGCATCTCTATTTCTTCACGGGCTTTAAAATCATCGAAACGATAGTGAGCCAAATCAGAAATAAAAGGATAGTACTTATCTGTAAAATACATGGTGATAACCAATTTACCATCTTCAACAGTATGTTCATCTTCCAGATTTTCAGACAAATATTTTAAAGACCTATCATCAAGATTGGATACCGTATAAACTATAAAGTTCCTATTTTTTTCTAAAGTACCATAGTTTGTAATATTTACAGCCATCATAATAAACACTTAAAATCAAATATCATTAAATTTCCAATTAATAGAACTGAGACATGAATTCTTTAATGTCATCCTCAACTTTATCCAGTTCACGGGATCCGATATGGCCATTGATTGAATCAAAAATTACAAGTTTTGAATCCCTAATCATTTTATCCATAGGTATTGCATCTAATTCCGGTGGGAAATATTGATCCTGATTAATCGCAATAATTAAAACCCTAGCCGCAATATCCTTTAATCTATCTCCAATATCATAATCCAAGGTAGCCTCATTTCTATAAACAATGTCATTAATATCATCAAGACTCTCATCGGCAAGCATGTCCTCAATGTCCTGATCTATTTCCATGTTGGTTCTGTTTCTGTAGTGCTGTCTTGAAAAACCATAATTAAACATTATTTCATTTGCAAGTCTAAATGTCCTATTTAATTCCTCGGTTTCAATATAGTCTCCATTATTGTAATCAGGACATGTCTTTACAATGTCGTCCATTATACGTGAAAGGGCATAGTTATGGCCCCCTACCTTGTAACTGCTTACAAGGGAAATGACGAAGTCCACCGTATCAGGATAATATGATGCCCATGTCAAAGCCGTAAAACCGCCCATCGAATTTCCAATTATGCCTTTAACATGTTCAATATTGAATTTTTCCATTAAAAATTCCCTTTGAAAATCAACCATATCCAAAATCGTATAATGGGGAAAGTCACCTTTTAAATCTGTCATTGATGGTGAAAGAGATCTCGGAGAACCTAAAGCACTTAATGATATGAAAAATAGTTTATCAGTATCAAATACCTCCCCGGGGCCAGTGATATTTTCAATACGCCTTATTGAACCATAATCCCCATCGGAGCCATGGCAATAAATTACCGCATTAGTGATATTACCTTCCCCATCATATATTGGAGTGCCTATTGTGATATATTCCACATCAACATCTTCAAGTGTTTCACCATTTAAAAATTGAAACTTATCCAACGTGAAATATTCTGCCTTATCAAAATCAATATCCTTAAACAATCTTAAACCTCACAGCAATAAATCAATATTATCTTTCAAGATTTAATTATAAATATTTTAACTTTACAAATTCCAATAAAATAACTAAATTTATTAAATAAAATTAAGAAAGATATGATAGATGAATTATAAAACTATTGAAGAACCTAATACAGAAGAAACCTATGATTTAATTGAGGCAGGTCTTCGTAAAAAAGCCATGATAACTTTGTTTACCTACTGTAAAGTTGAATATGAGGGAAGGGCACTTAGTCAACTTGGATATGGTGAACGTATGATTCTAATAAAACCTGACGGATCATTTCTAGTACACCAGGATAGAAAGGTCGAACCTGTAAATTGGCAGCCACCTAAATCAAAAACAAGAGTATTTATTCGGGACGGCAAAGTCATAATAGAAAGCAATCGTAGAACCCCTAAGGAAAGATTAGAGGTTTTGATTGAAAAAACATTTATCGGAACCTATGCGGTTGTCGAGGATTATGAGGAACTTGAACAGGCAGGTTATGAGAAGGACATGGGGGATATGATCATGGAAAATCCCCATATCATTGAGGAAGGATTTAAACCAACAGACAGGGAATACAATGTCGAACATGGTTTTATTGATATTCTTGGAAAAGATTCCGATGGAAATCTAATGATTCTTGAATTAAAATCTCGTAAAATTGGAATAAGTGCCGTAAAACAGATAAAGAGATATATTGATGATTTAACCAATACAGAAAATAGATCCCTTAGACTTGGAGTTGAGAAGAAAAAAATAAGAGGCCTTCTTGTAGGACCTAAAATCGATGAGGATGCAAAGGAAATGATTGAAGAGGAAGGTATTGAATTTGTAGAATGTGAACCTCCAAAGGAATTAAAAAGGGATAAAAAAACAACATTAGATAGTTTCTTATAAAAATGATTAAGGGATAATATGAAAAGATGTAAGCATTGTGGTACAGTAAATGAGGACTGGGCAAGATATTGCAATTACTGTGGAAACCCATTAAATGAAGAAAATCCAGATGAATTTAACAAAGAAAATAGTTTCAATCAAGCAGATACCCTTTATCCGGAAGACCACCACAATCTTATTTTAATAAGTTATATTTTAGCTATCATATTTGGATGGGGCTGGATTCCACTACTCCTAATTAGTTCATTAAGTAATATTGGTGTCTTTGGTTTCTTCGGATTGTTTTTACCATTTTATTTAATTAATTCACCTAATAAAAACCTTAGAAAACATGGATATATACAACTTGTTATATGTGTTGTGGGATTTGTCATATCCGTCCTTTTAATGTTATCCATGTTTAGAATCAGATAGTTAATAAAATAAGGAATCTAATAGCTGTTTAAATAATATGGATAATATGATTTTAAAGATAGTCTCATCTTTAATAGATAAGATATATTTTAAACAGGCAAAAATAAAAATTACTAGTTTCAGATTAATGAAAATAAAAATTGGTTTCTAATTAAATAGGACAAGTTTATAATATATGAATTAAAAGCATGTCTGAAAAATGTATATAAATAAAATATGAAAAGAACCAGACACTGAAAAGCCCATAAACCAATAATTAAGAGTATGACTACTCTTGATTAGCTTGTTTTTGTAACTTTTTAATCTCTTCCATGTGATGGTTTACAGTAAACTGATTTGCAGGTTTTGAAGCTGTAATACTGTGTTGCTCCTTAACTAATTTATATATCAGATATTGGTCGGTTGCAAGATCTATCTCCACATCATCGTCTAAAAGTTCCAAATCATTGATTTCTTTAATAATGTTATCATATTCCTTGCTCTCAAGGGCTACCAGATCATCAACAGACATTGAAGATAGCTCAGGATTCAATTGACTTCCCAAAGCCACAATACCATTGACTTTCCTACCGCCCATATCAAACTCGGATTTTCTAATCTCTTCCATATTAAACAACACATGTTTTTTAGTAACATTAGTAACAGGAATTTCATCAGATGTTCCAACAAGATTTAATTTATACTCATTTTTCCAATTACCTACTTTATAAATTGCATAATCTATATTACTACATTTAATTGTATAAGTTTCATCAGCCATAATAACTATTCCTTTAAGAATTTTAATTATTAATATATTCTATCAAGCCATTAATAAAACTTTTATTAAATCAATCTACAAATATTAACTTATATTATAGTGTGGGGAGATATGATGGTAAACTTAAAAGTCGGACTTTGTCAAATCAATGTAGTGGATGATAAAGACAAGAATATTGAAAATGCAATATCCATGATTAAGGAGGCCTGTAAGAGGGATGTAGACCTTGCAATACTGCCAGAGATGTTTAACTGTCCATATGAAAACAGCAAATTTATTGAGTATGCTGAGGAAAAGGATGACAGTAAAACGCTTAGGGCCATTGGTAAAACAGCCAAAGAGGAAGATGTCTACATTTTAGCGGGGTCAATTCCTGAAAAGATCAATGATAGAATATACAATAGCAGTTATTTCTTTGACAACACAGGCAACATTATAGGGAACCACAAAAAGATGCATTTGTTTGACATTGATGTCAAAGGTCAGATATCATTTAAGGAATCAGATACATTAAGTCCGGGAGATAGTTTTAATATAGTTAACACGCCATTTGGAAAAATTGGACTTGGAATATGCTATGACATACGTTTTGTAGAACTTGCACGTATACTTACCCTTGAGGGGGCAGACATTCTTATTTATCCTGGAGCATTTAATCTAACAACAGGACCTGCACACTGGGAAACTCTTTTTAAATCAAGGGCATTAGATAATCAGGTCTATACAATTGGTGTTGCACCGGCATTAAACAAAGATGCCAATTATAATTCCTTTGGACATTCACTTGTAGCAAGTCCCTGGGGAGATATAATAAGTGAATGTGGATATGAAGAGGAGTTAAGAATAGTGGATATTGATTTAGATAAAATCGAAACCGTAAGAGAGGAGATTCCTGTTTTAAAAAATAGACGTAGGGACCTATATGAAATAAATAAAAGGAAGTAGCTTAATAAAATAGAATTATATCACTTCAAGCTGACAATCAATATAAGTCTCCAAGTAAAAAAAAAAAAAATTATTTCCTCATACTTTTCCAAACGGGACCGTCCAAATAAGAACATTCCATATTATCAAGATATTTTAAGTATAATTTCCATGGAATGGCAAAAGTAAAGTATTGACTTTTTATAGGTTCCTTCATGGCACGTCGTCCAGCCAGATCAAGTAGACCTAAGACTCCATGAGAGTCTTCCTTTTCTGCCTCATCAAATACATAGATTCCAATTGATTGACATGCAGAACTTTGAGGAGTCATGACATGATTAACTTCATCCCTTAAAGAGGTATCAAATTGGAGCAGAACTGACAGTTCCATAGGATTTACAATAAATATAATCGAATCAGCTATTTCCCCATCTTTTAAATCTTCAAAGGGTTTAAATACAACATATTTTTCCGGGTTATTATATATTGGAACCTTTTTATCCATAAATTCATATGCCTGATTATAATTGGAATATATTCTCTCACCACATTCAAACATATCACGTACAGCAGGCGGTTTTTCGCTACAGAATTTTTGATAGTTCTTTTTATCTTTTGCATCCTTAAGACCTGTTGATAAGAATGATGCATAAATATCTATACCTGGTTCACCTTCCTTAAAACCATTACCAAAACCTAAACCAGTAAGTCCCCCATTACAGGAGGTAGTATTCTTTTCAAAAACAACCGTTTGCCTATCAAATATAACTTTATTTAAATAGCTCATTATACAGGATCTTCCCTTATTTGATTTAGGTCCTATAGCACCATCAGGTTTTTCATTGGTTTTAACAAGTACAATAGGTTTAAAACTACATCCCAATAAATTTGCAATCTTAGAATCCATATTATCATAACCCGAAAAAAATAGTAAAATCAAAAAAGTTGATTAATTATAGAAATAAAAAAAGATTATTTTGTAAGTTTGTCCAATCTTTTCTGGAACCATTCCTCTTTTCCAGGATTTAATCTAGATAAATTTTCGATAGCTGTATTTAAAACCCTTACCTCATCGTCATACCTGTTTGTCTTACGGTAGATAATAGCCGCTCTTTTATAAGGTTCCTGACTTTTAGCACCTTCCTTAATATGTATTTCATATTCCCTTGCAGCTTCCTCGGGATCTTCTTTCTCTAAAGCTTTAATATCTTTCATAGGTTTTGCTTTAGATACTGTAGGTTTAGCTCCTGATTTCATTAATTTATCTGCTTTTTTAAGTGCTTTCTTACAAGATTTCTTAAAATCTTCATCCTTCTCAGCACGTCTTGCCTTTTTAATAAGTGCAACTGATTCCGGTGTTGCAAGATCTCCCAGTGCATAAATAGCTGAAAGTCTTACACCCCAGTCCTCATCTTCAAGACCCTTTGCAATATCATCCATCTTATCTCTTGCTTGAAGTGAACCTAAACCCCTAATAGCTGTTTTTCTAACACCAAAATCCTCATCATCAACAGCACTTACAAGGGCATCAATCGTTTTATCACTATATGTTTCCTTAAGTGCAAAGGTTAAAAATCTTTTATCCTGACCAGATGCATTATTAAATTTAGCAATTAATTTATCAACTGCCAAATCACCCATGTTTCCCAAGGTTTGGGCAGCTTTAAATCTTACTTGTGCATTATCATCAGTAGTTGCTTCAATTAAAGGATCAATAGCTGCCTCATCAGTTACTCCATCTAAACTTTTAACAGCATCCTTTCTTATCTCCACATCATCATCTTTAAGTTTTAAAATCGCTTCTTCAACAGTGTATTTTCCCATAACAATACCTCATAACAGTGGTTATATAGATTAAAAATCAAAAATAATAGAAATATAATTTTAATCAATAATATACATCTCATATTAACTCATATACTATTAAATTCTATCTAAATAATATATAACTTCAATAAATGCTAATTAGATTTAATTTATTAATTAATTTATTAATATTTTTCGAAAAAATATTTTAAAGCATTTGAATAAATAAAATTTATATAAACAATATTTTTAAAATATTACATAGAATTTCATCTATTTTTTAGAAAAAAATTAATATTTGATAAAAATGATTACGAAACAGAACAAGGAATACTCCAAGGAAGAGATTTATGAAATTCTTCACCCATGGGTTCGTGAGTGGTTTGATAAAAACTTTGACGACTTTACTCCCGCTCAAAAACGTGCCATTCCTGAAATCCATAAGAAGAATAATGTTCTTATATCCTCACCAACTGGTTCTGGAAAAACTTTAACAGCATTCTTATCAATTATATCCGAACTAACTACCTTAGCAGATAAAGGGGAACTTGAGGATAAAGTGTACTGTATCTATATTTCCCCCCTTAAGGCATTAGACAACGATATTGAAAAGAACCTAGATGAGCCATTAAGGGAGATTGAAAGGATATCCAAAAAGGAATTAGGAATTAGAAAAGCAATAAGAACAGGAGATACCACCCAATATCAAAGACAAAAAATGCTTAAAAAACCGCCACACATTCTTATTACAACACCGGAAACCTTGGCCATTTTACTTGTAGCACCTAAATTCAGAGAGAAATTATCCCATGTTAGATATGTGATAATTGACGAGATACATTCCCTTGCAAATAACAAAAGAGGAACACATTTAAGTTTATCTCTTGAAAGATTAAATGCCCTTGTTGGAGGATTTGTAAGAATAGGTTTATCTGCAACAGTCGCCCCCCTTAAAGAAATAGGAAGGTTTCTTGTTGGATGTGAATATGGTGTTGAAAGAAACTGTAAACTAATAGACATAAACTACCTTAAAGAATTAGACCTTGAGGTTATGAGTCCTGTAAGTGATATTGTCATTGCGGACAATGAGGATACCCGTGTCGGGATGTATGTAATAGTGGATGATTTAATTCAGGAACATGAAACAACACTCATCTTTACAAACACAAGAAGCGGTACCGAGAGTTTTGTATATAACCTTAAGAAAATGTTTCCAGATCATTATAATAACAATAACATAATGGCCCACCACTCCTCACTTTCAAAAGAAATCAGACTTAAAACAGAGGAAAAACTAAAGGATGGTAAATTAAAAGCCGTGGTATCTTCAACATCCCTAGAACTTGGTATTGATATTGGATACATCGATCTTGTAATACTTATAAACTCACCGAAATCTGTATCCCGTGCACTTCAAAGAATTGGAAGAAGCGGTCATAGACTACATGAAAAATCCAAAGGAAGAATAATTGTAACAGATAGGGATGATCTTGTAGAGTGCAGCGTACTTTTAAAAGATGCGAAAGAAGGTAGAATTGATAGAATCAATATCCCCACTAACTGTTTAGATGTCCTGGCACAACACATTTATGGAATGGCCATTGAAAATCCATGGGATATAGATTATGCATACGACATTATAAGAAAAAGTTATTGCTATAAGGATTTATCACGTGATGACTATGAAGATGTATTAAGCTATCTTGCAGGAGAGTATACGCCACTTGAGGAAAGATATGTCTATCCAAAGATATGGATTGACTATAAGGAAAACACATTTGGAAAACGTGGAAAACTAGCACGCGTCTTATATTCCACAAATATTGGAACCATACCTGACAGGTCAGGCGTACTTGTAAAATGTGATGGTGAAGTTGTTGGAAGGATTGAGGACTATTTCCTTGATAGACTAAAACCTGGAGATACATTTGTTTTAGGAGGTACAACCTTCAAATTCAAATATTCGAAAGGAACAGTTGCATATGCTTCACCTGCAGGAGGACCTCCAACCATACCACGATGGTTTTCCCAACAATTACCCCTATCCTATGATCTGGCATTAGATATTCAGAAATTTAGAGCCAATATGGAAACTAAACTCCAGTATAACAAGGGAAAAGAAGATGTTTTAAATTATATACATGAATATCTATATGTTGATGATTTTGCAGCAAATTCTATCTACGAATATTTTAATGAACAATTCCTATATGGGGAGATTTCCTCCTATAAAAAATTAGTAATTGAATATTATAAAGGATTTGGAGGAAAACGCTTTGTGGTTTTCCACTCCCTCTTTGGTAGAAAAGTAAATGATGCACTTTCACGTGCAACAGCCTATATTGCAGCAAGAGACTATAATACAAATGTAACAATATCAATTTCAGATAATGGATTTTATTTAAGTGCCGATAAAGGCACTATTGGTGGTCTTGAATCATTTGAGAAATTGAATACTGAAAATTTTGAAAAAATTTTAATAAAGTCCCTTGACAAAACCGAAACACTGGCACATAGATTTAGAGACTGTGCTGGAAGATCACTTATGACACTAAGACATTATAAGGGAAATAATAAATCAGTTGGTCGCCAGCAAGTAAGGGGGAAGATATTACTTAAATATGTTCAGGAAATGGACAATAACTTCCCAATATTAAATGAGGCGAGAAGAGAAGTTACAGAGGATTATATGGATATGGAAAATGCTTTAGAAGTAATAAAGGCAGTTGAAAACAAAGACATGGAAATTAAAACAATCAACACAGTAATTCCTAGCCCATTTGCATTTAATCTAGTTTCACAAGGTTATTTGGATGTATTAAATCAAAATGACAAAGTAGAATTTACAAAAAGAATGCATAAAGCTATTTTAAAGGAAATTAAAGAGAAATTAAAAAATGAATATGATTAAATACAGGACAAATTCTTAAACTAAAGGTGAGATAATGAGATTGGTAATTCAAAGAGTCAAGTCAGCAAGTGTTAAAGTTGATGATGAGGTAGTTGGTAAGATCGGCAAAGGTTATATGGTTCTTATAGGTATTGGGGAAAATGACACAGAAAAGGAAGCGGATTATCTTGTAAGAAAATTATTGAGATTAAGAGTCTTTGAAGATGGCAATGGTAGAATGAACTTATCCATACAAGATATTGAAGGTGAAGTACTTTTAATTCCAAATTTCACATTATATGGAGATACAAGCCACAACAACAGACCGTCATTTGCAAGAGCCATGAATGGTGAAAAGGCAGAGGAATTATTCAATTATTTTACTAGAAAATGTGGTGAACATATTCCCGTTGAAACTGGTGAGTTTGGAGGGTTTATGGACATCAATCTTAGAAATTATGGGCCGGTTACCATCATTATGGAAAAGGAGTTCGATGATTAAGGTTTAACTAAACCAGAATACCATAATTTAGAAAATAAATTAAAGATAAATTAAATTTAGGTTTAACTAAATTAAAACATCATAATTTATCAAATAAAATAAAATAAAATAAAATAAAATAAAATAAAATAAAATAAAATAAAATAAAATAAAATAAAATAAAATAAAATAAAATAAAATAAAATAAAATAAAATAAAATAAAATAAAATAAAATAAAAAATAATTAAAAATTCAATTAAAATAAAAATTATAATCCGATAGAAAGTTAAAGATAGATACCTAAAATTAATTAAGAATATTTATAGGTTATCTTTATAGAATTTTTCAATCTTATCAAATGGGATGACATCAAGATTATCATATAAATCCACATGCACAGCACCTGGAATAATATATAATTCTTTATTATCCCCAGATAATTTTTCAAAACAATCCCTACTAAAGTAACAGGAATGTGCATCTTCACCATGTATCATTAAAATTGGACTTTTAATTTCATCCCCAAATCTCAATATTGGAGTGTTGATTAATGATAATGAAGATGTAACATTCCAACCACCATTGGAATTTAAGGAACGTTTATGATAACCACGTTCAGTTTTATAATAATCATGGTATTGTTTTACAAAAAGAGGAGCATCTTCAGGTACAGGATCTACAACCCCTCCTGCCCTTTTATAGGTACCATTCTTAAAATCATCGGTTCTTTGGTTGTTTAACTCTTTTTTCATTTCATACCTTCCATTTTCATCAACAGAATCAAAATAACCATAAGCCGTTACTCTAGGCATATCATACATTGTTGAGGTAACCGTGGCTTTAATTCTAGTATCAATAGCTGCTGCGTTAAGGGCCATTCCACCCCAGCCACAAATTCCTAAAATTCCAATTCTTTCAGAATCCACATTATCCCGAACGGATAAGAAATCTACAGCTGCTTGGAAATCCTCAGTATTAATATCAATAGATGCCACATTACGTGGATTACCTCCACTTTCTCCAGTAAATGATGGATCAAAGGCAATGGTTAAAAATCCCCTTTCAGCTAGTATCTGAGCATATAAACCAGAAGATTGTTCTTTAACAGCACCGAATGGTCCAGATATTGCAATGGCTGCCAATTTACCTTCATAATCTTTAGGTTCATATAAATCTGCAGCTAAGGTTATGCCGAATCTATTTGTAAATGTAACCTTTTTATGATTTACCTTATCATTTTCTGGAAATACTTTATCCCACTTACTTGTTAACTCTAATTTTTCACTCATACTATCACCATTAACAATTTTAAAATAATAAAAAAATTTTTAAAAAAAAAAATTCACAAATCTAATTAATCCTATATATACATATAAAAATTTTATTCTATAAATATTTATTCATTTTTTAAAAATCATAAATATATAAAGATTTAAGATTATAAAAAATCGACGAAAACAAGTAAAGTTTTGAAATATTAAAATAAATAGTTAAAAATTAAAAAAAAATTAAGAGTTATCATTTGGTTTAATAAGCATGGGATTATAACCTTTAAAATGTTTAAATATAGAAATGATTAATTTTAAAGTACTACCAACAAGGAATGCTGAGATAATAGTACCAATCCCAACACTACCTAAAGACCTAATCATTGCTAAACAAATGATTAAAGATATTACAACCATTGAAGTATCAAAACAAATCTTAACCTTTTCAAATGGCATTCCACTTACAATACTTATAGCAGCCATAGCTCCTTCCCCTGCAAGAGGAATTAATTTTGGTGGCAAATATAAGAATATTCCAAAAGCAATAGCCACAATACTGATTGCAATATAAATTAATGAAATAATGATATTTGATGAACTTGGAATAAAAGATAATAAATATACTGAAAATGAAGTAAAATAACCAAATACAATACCTACAGGCACTTGTAATAATTGTTTATATTGAAAAGACTTTCTTAAAAGTAAAATTTGTAATACAACAAGACTACAATGGAATATGATAGTGGCCATTCCAATTTCAATACCCCAAACAACAGTCATTGTATAAGGTATCGTACTGACTGGAGATACACCTAAATTGGATTTGATGGAAAAAGCGATACCTACAGTCATTATAAACAAACCAATAAAATAATTAATTAATCTTGTTCTTGCTTTCAAATTTAATCACATTATATAATAACTTAAACAGCATTAAAAAGATTAACGGTATTGTATAAATTAATATCTTTATATTGTAATTAAAAATAAAAAGATGTAAAAATTAAAATCATTTATAATAAAAAAATTATAAATTGGAAACCTTTGCTTAAAGAAATTATGGAAAATTAGTATTCTAATTGCTCCGCAATACAAAATTGACAAATAGCTTTAGGATTATCTACATTATTCTCTTTTACAGGACAATAATAAACACCATCATCGTATTCAACTTCTAACTCACCAGGGAATTTAGTGCCAACAGGATGAATTGGCTCTTCTAATACAAAAGTAGTATAAAGGGAGATTATTGCATAAATAGATCTGAATGCCTCACTTCTCATAACATCCATATCACCAATCTCATAATAATTGTTTTCAAGCATTACAACAAACTTTACAAACTCATCAAAGTCAAAAGTTTCACTATCATAATCATTCTTATCGTCTTTAATGTCATTTATTCTTAAAATAAAATATTTACAATAAGTTTCAAAGAAATCTTTCTTATGTTTTCCTTGAACAAACTTCAATCCTTCCCATAACTCGTTAGTACAATTCATTTGATCAAAGACAGAAATAGTTTTTGATTTATCCTTTAATATTTCAACTAAATCTTGTTTAAAATCGTCCTGACCTTTTATCATATCATCTAGTTCTGCAAACATATATATTACCAGAAAAAACATTGTTAAAAAATATTATTATTTAACTATAATAATAAAATATTATTAAAAGTTATATTGATTATACAATATAATTAACATTTATTAATTATAACATATTAATTACTACTAAAATATATTTAAAAACCCGAAAAGGTGATAATGTGAAAATATTAGTAGCATATTATTCAAGAAGCGGTAACACCAAAAGATTTGCAGAAATGTTAAGAAGAGATTTAGATGCAGACATAGAAGAAATTAGGGATAATCAAAGTCATACTGGTGCAGGAGGATATTTAAAAGGAGCAATAGAGTCCGTAATAGGTAAAGGCTCATCTATAATTGTGACAACTAAAGATCCAATAAATTATGATTTGGTACTTATTGGAACCCCAGTATGGGCATCATCACCTGCAAGCCCTGTAATAACATATATTGAAAATAATAAAAACCGTTTCAAAAAGGTTGGTGCATTCTGTACCATGAAAGCTAATGGTGATGATAAAACATTCCAGAAAATTAGTGAACTTACTGGTAAAGACCTTGTAAAAAGCCTTTCCATTACTGAAAAGGAAATGAAAAGTCCAAACAAGAAAATTAAAGATTTTGCAGATGAGATTAAATTATTATAAATTTTAAATTCAAAAAAAATCTATTTTTAATTATTTTTCATTCCCCTTAATTATTTTTAAGATTAAATAAATAAAAAAAAATTAAAACTAATTAAAATCACCACATTAAAATCAATTATAAAATTTTATTAATATTAAAATACAAAATTTAATTATTAAGTAATTAGAACTGAAGAATTAAATTTTTAAAAAAGATATTATCTTAAATAGATTAGAATTAAGTAATTAATATTAGAATTGAAAAAATTTTATTCTTAAAAATAGCTAATTATTGAAGGATCAATAGTTAAATATTAACTATTAGAAAAGGTGATTTAATGAGTGTGACTGATGAGGTACATGATTTTGATTTTGCTGCATTTATTGCTGGAACCGGAATATTTGTTGGTTTAGCAGTAATAGGATATCAATACGCTTATGATTGGGCCATACCTTTCTCAGCAATAGGGCCATTATATATAGGATATAAATCTAAAAGCTATTTACAATCTTTTATTGTAGGTGGTCTATCAGGTATATTCCTAGCAATCGCTTCCATATATGGATTATTAGGACCTATGGTAAATCCAATATTTTCACCAATTATAATGAACATTATGATTGTCATAGCTTGTTTTATTATTGGTGGATTTATATCAATTGTTGGTAATCTCTTTAAGGTTAACAGAGATCAAGCTTTAGAAATGGCTGAAGCCGAGAAAAAAGGTAGTAAAAATGTCAAGGTAGGTAAATATCCTGCAGAACCTGGAATTAATAGAATTAAAAACAGATTCAAAAAGGATAAAAATACAGACAACAGAAAAACCAGCAAAAACATTAAAAAGTAAAAAGGATAATTAGAATTCTTTTTTACTTTCCTTATTAAAATATAAAAAACTTATTTTCAACATTAATAATTATTATTTTAAAATTAGATTCTAACTAATTTTCGATAAATTTAAATTTTTACATTAGCTAATATCCGAATTAGATATCAAATGTCCTTTTTAAAATAAATAATTTATAAAACAACCTAATAATAGAAATAGATAATTAAAATAATTAAAAAAAAATTATCTAACAGATTAACTTAATAATAAAAATAGATAATTAAAATAGTTAAAAAATTATTTAACTAACTATTTTAAAGAAAAAACATATTTTAGTCATCAAGACCATTTTAAAAAAACTTTAAGAAGATTTAAATTAATTATGTGATAACTTTATCCAATTGGTCAGTTTCAATTGCCTTTTTAATTTCAACAGCAATTCTTCTTCCCATACTCATACCTTCACCATATTTAAGGTGAGTGTATGCGGAACCATCCATAAATGTGTTAGTTCCACCATCAGTTCTTGCACTAGTTTCAAATACAACCAGTTCAAGATTATCATTTACAAGAGTTTGTAAACAAAATGGACCGTTTAATCCAGGAGCCACTAATTCCTTAGCACTTTCTACCAATTTATCTCCTAAATCAAATGCCTGAGTAAGTAATGATTCCCTCATTACAACAGGATGATTACCAGTTACAACATATGAAGGAGAAAGATTTGAAGCCATTTGATCTTTTGCAGGTATTCTTACCAAACCGTCAATATTAGATTCATATCTACTATCCATACCCATCAATTCAACTTCATCATCTAAAGCAGAATAGAAATAGTGTATACAGTAATTACATCCGGATACATATTCCTCAATATGTGCATTAGGAACATCTTCGTCGGTTAGCCATCCACGTTTCTTCATGGATTCAATCTTTTCATTGAATTCTTCTTGAGAAGAACAAATAAAGTAACCTCTTCCACCTCTAGCACCTGGGAATTTAACCATTACTTCACGGTCAATACATTCAGGACCATCAAATTTCTGAGGAATTCTTAAATTACCATTAACTAACATTTTTCTTTCTTTATCCCTTTCAGCTTCCCATCTTAAAATATCCCTATTACCAAACATAGGAACATTAAATTTATCCTCAATATTATCTAATCCAGCATATGCCACAAAAGAACCATGAGGAATAACAATTGCATTCATATCCCGAAGTCTTTGCTGAACATCTTCATTTACAATATCGCTGAATTTGTCCACCATGATAAACTCATCAGCAACACCGAAACGTTGATATGGAACTTCACGGCCTTTTTCACAGACAACAGCTGTATGAAAACCTTCTAATTGAGCTCCATGAAGTATATGTAAAGAAGTATGGCTTCCTAATGTAGCTATAGTTATATTATCTTTATCATATCCCTCTAAAATATCTAAAATATGCTTTTTATCTACTTTTCCCATTTTTAAAATCTCCTTTCTAAAATTAGAAATACAATTTACCTTATGTTTTTTAGAAGTAATAAAATTTTTTATTTAATATTTCCAACATGAAAGAAATAATTATTTGAATTCTAATTTGAAAAAAAGTCCTTTAAAATCGATTAAATGACAATATTATCCAAATTAATAAAAATAATATTAAATTTAAAATTTTTATATAAATATTTAAATATTTAGGATTTTATTAAAAATAGTTCAATGAAAACTTAAATAAAATTCAATCCAATATATTTTATATACTAATTAGATAAACTATATTATAATAAATAAAAAAGTGATAAAAATGTTAATTGGATTAATATCTGATACTCATCTACCTAACAGAGCTACAGAAATACCTGAAAAAGTTTTTGAAACATTTGAAAATGTGGATTTAATATTACACTCAGGAGACATATGTTCATTTGATGTAATAGACCAACTAAACAAGGTAGCGCCTACCCTGGCTGTTCGTGGAAATATGGATCCATTTACAGAGGAGGAATTGCCTTCCTCAAGGATTATTGAAAAGGAGGGTTTAAAAATAGGTTTAGTACATGGTATTGTACATCCTAAAGGAGATTTAGACCAATTATACTATATTGCACGGGAATTAGATGCTGACATACTTGTTAGTGGACATACCCATGTTCCATCAATTAACACAATAAGGGATGTCCTATTAGTAAATCCTGGAAGCCCTACCAATCCCAGATTATCAGACCCATCAGTTATGGTGATGGAAATTAATAATAAAAATGTGGACATTAATGTTATAAAAGTTGGAAAACCAGTATGTGCCGCATTAAACTTTAAACCACCAAAACATGAATAAATAATTTTAAAACCTATTTAATTATTTTATTGATGAAATAAAATTCTTAAACTAAGAAAACCAATTTATTTAATAATAAATCAAATTAAATTAGAAATTAAATGTAATTTATCTAGTTAAAAAATCAAACCAAAAAAAATCAACAATAGAAATTACTTAATTGTTAAAATGTAATTTATCTAGTTAAAAAATCAAACCAAAAAAAATCAACAATATAGTTTATTTAATTGAAATAATAAAATTCTTAAATTAATAAATTATAAAATTACTATTTTTTTATTAAAATATTTATAATCTTTAAATCACTTTTTAAAGTAAAAATATTTTAAACAGCCATTATAAAGTAAATAATAATTAACTAGTTTTTATATTAAAAAAAGGAATTGTGATAAAATGGGTAGTAGATGGGAAATGGAAAGGAAGAATGACCCTTACTATAAAAGAGCCAAAGCTAACGACTATCGCTCAAGAGCATCATATAAACTTAAACAATTAGACAAAAAATATAGGATAATAAGAAAAGGAGATACTGTTGTAGATTTAGGTGCAGCTCCAGGAGGATGGTCCCAAGTGGCACTTGAAAAAGTTGGAGAGGAAGGAATTGTAGTGGGAGTTGACTTAAATAGGATTAAACCTCTACCTGAAGACAATTTCTATAGAATTAGAGGAGACTTCACAACAGATGAGGTTCAAAATAAAATTACCCAGATCATAGGTGGAAAAGCAAAGGTAATTGTCTCAGATGCCGCACCCTCCTTAACAGGCATTAAAGATTTGGACCATCTAAGATCAATTGATTTGATTCAGGTAGTAATAGACATTGCAGACAATATTTTAGAACCCCATGGAAACATTGTGATTAAAGTATTCCAAGGCGGGGAATATAAACATCTAATTGATGGTATTAAAAAGAAGTTTAAAATTTTAAAAACAACCAAGCCTCCATCCTCCCGTAAAAAAAGTTCAGAAATGTACATAGTGGGTATTGGATTTAAAAAATAATTAAAATCTTTTAAATCTACTTTTTTTTTAAATTGGAACCATTATAATTTTCAAAAATTACTTAAAAACATCTATTTTTATAAAACAATAAAAAATTAAATAAAACAATAAAATATCTCATTTTAAACAATTAAATAAAAAAACACTATCTTTATAGAACAAACAAAAGTTAATGTGATAATATAATAAGAAGATATCTGCAAAAAATAACAAGAGATGCTTATTTTTATATAACAAAATGAATTCTTAAATAAAATAAAAAAAATCATTTTAAGACCTAAATAAAAGGGATAGCCCTATAAAACAATGAATCAAATAGTCAATTTAAAAAAATAGTTAACAAAAATAGAATACAATTAATAAACATTTTAAAAACAAATAAATTAAAACTAAAAAAATAGTTAACAAAAATAGAATACAATTAATAAACATTTTAAAAACAAATAAATTAAAACTAAAAAAATAGTTAACAAAAATAGATAAAAAAAGAAAAAGGAAAAATATTAATATGTAGAACCTGTAGCATTATCCACCATTTCACGGGTAAGATTAAGTTCCTGTTTTGCAATAGCAATCCTATTATTTACTTCATCAGCAGACCTACCTGCGGCTAAAGCACTTTCTACATCATCAATATCCCCACTTGATCGTGTTAATTCTAATCTCAAATCATCATATTGTTCTGAATCCATTGAACTAGAACTTTCATTAAATTTAGCTTCTATATTGGAGTAATTTGATTTTAATTCGGATAACTCATCATACTGATTTCCAGATGATATTCCAGTAGTAATGCCTGATGAGACCATGTTAAAACCAATATAAGCTACAACAACAATTGTTGCAATTATCATTATGACACCTAATATAGATACTAACATAGATGTAGATTTAAACAAATTTAATCTTGATTTCTTCATAAAAAATCCTCTAAAAAATTGTTAAAAAATTTAAAAAATCGTATTTTTATAAAGTAATAAATTATATACTAAGTTTACAACTTAAACATATATGTTTATTGAAAAAATAATTAATAAATTTAACTTTTTTTTAAAATTATAAAAATAATTATACAAAAAATAGATGTTTTTCAAAATCGAATCACCATATTGGAGTATACAAACAATATAAAAGAACCACATTAATCTTTTATATAAAAAGTAAAATCAATTAATAAAAGATAGATTTATTAAGATTTTCCAACTTTTAAAATAAAATCAGACTAATAAAAAAATAGATTTATTAAGATTTTCCAACTTTAAATAAAAATTTTTTTTATAAAAAATTTTTTAAATAATATAGTTTAATAATAAAAATTTACAAACATTAATTACACTAAAAATTTAGGGTATATTATGAGTCCAAGTGAAAAAGTTAATACAACAATTACAAAATTTGAGGAATTTTTCTCAACACAATACAAAGATGAAGTATTTGATGTTTTAGAGAAATATCCTGAGGAAAAATCCATAACTATCCAATATAATGACTTGGAAATGTTTGATCCAGATTTAGCTGACCATCTAATCGATGCACCAAATGATGTTTTAAGTGCAGCGCAATCTGCAATTAGAAATATTGATCCCCTTGTTCAAAATGCAGATATTAATGTTAGAATAGCTAATTTATCAAATGTTATCCCTCTTAATATATTATTAAGTAAATATATTGGAAGTTTTGTAGCAGCAGACGGAATCGTGAGAAAAACAGATGAAATCAGACCTAGAATTGAAACTGCTACTTTTGAATGTAGAGGATGTACTAAAAAATACGAAGTAGAACAAACATCACAGAATCACATAGTAGAACCATCAATGTGTCCAAACTGTGGAGGAAGATCATTTAGGTTACTTCAAGAGGAATCACATTATATTGATACTCAGACTGCACGTATGCAAGAACCTTTAGAAAACTTATCTGGAGGTACTGAACCTAAACAAATGTTGATGGTTCTTGAAGATGATCTTGTAGATGAGCTTAACCCTGGAGACAAGGTTAGGATAACCGGAGTTTTAAAAACATTCAGGGAAGATAGAAGTGGTAAATTTAAAAATTACATATATGTTAACCATATTGAACCATTAGAACAAGAATTTGAAGAATTAAAAATTAGTGAAGAAGATGAGGAAAAGATCATTGAATTATCACAGGACCCCCACATTTATGATAAAATCATAAAATCTACAGCACCTTCCATTAGAGGATACCGTAATGTCAAGGAAGCAATTGCACTACAATTATTTGGAGGAGCTGCTAAAGTCTTAGAGGATGATACTAGATTAAGGGGAGATATTCATATTCTTATTGTAGGAGACCCAGGTATCGGTAAATCCCAGATTCTTAAATATGTTTCCAAATTAGCTCCTAGAAGTATTTACACCAGTGGTAAAGGTACAACTGGAGCAGGTTTAACTGCAGCTGCAGTAAGAGATGAACTAGGAGGATGGTCTCTTGAAGCAGGTGCACTTGTACTTGGAGATCAGGGAAATGTATGTGTTGATGAATTGGATAAAATGAGAGAGGAAGACAGATCAGCACTTCACGAAGCTTTAGAACAACAAACCGTAAGTATTGCAAAAGCAGGAATCATGGCAACTTTAAACTCAAGATGTTCAGTACTTGCAGCAGCAAACCCTAAATTTGGAAGATTTGATAGATATAAAGCATTAGCAGAGCAAATTGATTTACCATCCCCGATTTTATCTCGTTTTGATTTGATATTTGTAATTGAAGATAAACCGGATGTTAAAAACGATTCAGAATTAGCACAACATATTCTTGATATCCACCAGAAAAACTCTGTTGAGTATGCAATTGAACCGGATTTACTTAGGAAATATATTGCTTATGCACGTAAAAATTCAAATCCAAAATTAACCAATGAAGCAATGGATGTTTTAAAAGAATTTTATGTATCAACCAGGAATAGTTCATCTGAAGAACAAGGACCAGTTCCAATTACAGCAAGACAATTAGAGGCTACTATTCGTTTAGCAGAGGCTAGTGCAAAAATAAGATTAAAGGATGAAGTTGAAGCTGAGGATGCTAAGGAGGCAGTTAAACTTCAAATGGCTTGTCTTAAAGAGGTTGGTGTTGATCCTGAAACTGGAGAAATCGATATTGATAAAGTTGAAGGAAGAACCCCAAGTTCAGACAGGGATAAAATGCAGAAGGTAATTGAAGAGATAAGTAGCCTACAAGAGGAATATGGTGATCAAGCACCATTAAATGTTTTAATATCCAATCTCGAAGATAATTATAATATTAGTGAAGACAAAGCAGAACGTATTATACGTACTCTTAAACAAAAAGGAGTTATCTATGAACCAAGTCATGGATATTTAAAACGAGTATAATATTTAAATAAAATTGAATCTTTTAAATTAGATTTTTCTAGATACTATAAGAATCATTTAATTTAATTTAAATAAATAAAATCCAATTTCCTTCATTACATTCTTAAATAGAAATATAAGAAATGTTGAATTTTAAAAATTTTTCATAAATTAAATAAAAAACTATTAGAATTATAATAGTATAGTAACACACCATACTAGAAATTATAACAGTATTATGAAGTATTCATCATAGAATTTTTCGTCTTTAAAAGCTTTAGAAAATTAAATAGTATTTGAGGATGAAAAATTATGACTGAAGAAATTTTTATTGACTTCTGCGAAGGTAGAAATCTCAAAGAGTCAACAAGAAGGACTTATAGATATAGTCTAAACAAATATGCTAAATTTAATGACATGACTCTTCAGGAGTTAATTAATGAAGCAGAAGCAGAGGAAGTTGAAGGTATCAGATGGAAAAACCGTAAGATAAGAAAAAGATTGCTAAAATATAGAAGTGCAATCTATAAAAAACATTTAGAAAACACTGCATCACACCATTTCACAAGGATATTGACATTTTATCGATTCTTTGAAATAGAACTACAAGCATTACCATCATTAAGCAATACAACAGCTAATAAACCAATCCCTGTTGGATTTGAGGATATGTTAACAAAAGAAATCCTACAAGATGCAATTGATATATCTGAAGATTTCTACAAAGCATTTATTTTATTTGCTTGCTCAACAGGTTGTGCTAAAAAAGAGGTAATGTCTGTGACTGTTGATGATTATCTAAAAGCTACATCTGATTATCATGATGCAGATAATTTAAAAGATGCAATTTCACAAATGAAAGGAAAACTTATTATTGGAACATTCAAATTAAAAAGAAATAAAACAAATAAGTTTTACACTACATATGCGACACCTGAAGCTATGAAAGCTGTTAATGTGATGTTAAAAAAAGAAGGATATAATAAAAAGTTAACCGATCCAATTTTTAATAGGAACGACAGAACAATAACAATGAATTTAATTGAACTAAATGATAGGTTAGAACTAGGAAAAGTAGGTACATATAGACGACTTAGGTCACATATGTTTCGTAAGTTTCACTCATCTGTGCTTTATAATGAAGGATTAAGTATTGCTGAAATTGATGCGCTTCAAGGAAGAGCAAAAGATAAAACACATGGAGCCTACTTTTATGAAAATCCAGAAATTTTAAAGAAAAAGTTCATTGAACACATTGATGCATTAACAATTTTTGATGAAAACAAAGTTGGAAATAGATTGCAGCTAAAGCAAGACCTAAATGATTTTTTAGCTGAAGTCGAATCAATTGGAAAATAGAAGGTTTAGCTATTAAACCTTCATAATTATTATTTTATGTGATAACATGACTGATAAAGAATATATTGAACAATTAGAACATGAAAATGCAATTTTGAAAAAACAAAAAGAAATGTTAGTTGGTAAAATTAAAGACATGATAAAAAACATGTCTTAATCCTATTTTTCTTCACATTTAATACAATACATGATAATTTTAATTGGAAAAGTTTTAATTAACCTCTAAAATTATAAATGCTACTTTTAATTTAATTGAATGTTCATCACTTTATTAACTTTTTTCATTAGTGCATCTAATAAAAGCTGAAAATTAGCACTCAGGAACGAATTTTCTATTTTCCACTGACCAGGTTGATTCAACAAACAAAAATACTATTACTGTCTTACAATTTTGTCTTACACAATTAAAAATTAGATAAAATTAATTAAATTTTTTAATTCTATCTACGAACACAGCATATAATTTAGATGCCATATCAAGTTGCCAATTAATAATTTTATCCCAATTAGCTTCATCACGAACATTCATAGTTTTAAAAATACTAATATAGGATGCTTTTTTATTATCCAATCTACCCCAATTTAATTCAAAACCTAATTCAGACTCAATTTCATCTTTAGAATCATATAAATAATCAAATAGAGGTTTACTATCAGCGATCCATATTTGAGATTTAATTTCAGACTTTTGTGTATTAATAGTAAGTGATACGTGTGCTAAGCTACTACCAATTGCCAAATCATACCAATTTTGCCCATATGGCTTTCTAGAATTAAACATAGGATAATTTTTATCAATTTCATCTTTCACTTTAGCCCAATAATTATATTGCAACATTTTTGTTGAAGTCATCTCATTATCTAAACTTCTTTTGATAGTTTTTGTCCACTTGTTAGGACTAGAAACAATCTGGAATTTAGGAGCAATAGCAGAATCACCAATCCTCCATAATTCAATCTTACATAAGAATATATTTATTTCATCATCCGTATGTTCATTTAACCAATCGATAGCTTGCCTATGTTCTTCGCGTGTTTCTTTTACAATCCAAATGACAGTCTTAGCATCATGACCTGAAGCATAAGTAATAATTTTACCAAGATGGTCATGGTCAGTTTGTTCCAGCTGGTTTTCAATTATGATTTTATTGTCAGTATTAGCTTCAACAGCTAAAATATCCGTACTAAAAGAACCAGTTTTAGCTTCAGTAGATCTTAACTCAATATCAATACCTATTTCATCACCAAGTGTGGCTAAATTCTCTTCTTTAGCTAACCATTTAGTAAAATCATTAGCCTCATGTGGCCAAATAGAACGTAAATCTTTAACCTTTTCAAGCTTACCTAATTTTTCCATAATAAAACCTCAGTTCTTATTCATCAATCAAAACATCAACACACTCAAATAATTGCTCAACCTTATCAACAATACGTTTTTGTTCGTTTAAAGGAGGAACTGGTATCAAATAATTTTCAACATATTTTTTACCTATCCTCTTTTGTCCAGCAGTTCCAGTAAAATTTTTAACTCCGTAATCTATAAAAGATTTTGATTTAAAAATATACAACAAATATTCTTTATTAAAATCACTTAAAAATGGTCGAATTATATGTAATTCAGTAGTACCAGCACCAAAATCATTTTCTAAATCATAAAAAATAGCAGATTTTTGATTTTCAAAACATGGAGTAATTTTTGCAATAGCAATATCGTTTTTAGCAAAATGAGTATATCCTTTTTTGATTTCGCTCCATTTTTTAACATCATAAGAATAAGAATTGTCATAACCTTCATTAATCAAAGGCATAGGAATAAAAGATACTGTTAAATTATCATCAATTTTGTTTCTAGGATTAATTTGAGCAATTGTAGAAACTCTAACCCATTCCCAACTATCAGGAATATCAAAAGGTATTTCATTATCAATGCAAATAGGTTCTTGCCTACCCACTCTCTCATAATAGTGTCCATTCTCCATATAAATAACTGAATCTTTAATCTTTTTAGTTTTAACTAACTTAGCTTTTTCATGCTTAATGTTTTCCAAAAGAACTGAAGCAGGTTCATCATTAGGATCTTGATGAACTAACTTTCCTTGAAAAGCTTCTTGCAAAATAGAACTCTTAAGTTTAGCTGGAAAATCTGAATTTAAAATATCCCATGATATTTTTAAATCCTCATAATTATTTATATACCCCATTAATTCTTTTATTTTAATTACAATCCTATATTGCTCATTAATTGGAGGTATAGGAATTATAAAAGATTTTATTGTTTTCATAGAAATATTATCATTAGTTGAGTTTTTATTCTTATGAATAATTCCTTTAATAAAAGCTGATTGCAAAATACTATAAATATAATCAGTAGCAATGCCTTCTATCACTTTTATATCAGCTACTCTCTGATTAACATACATTTTTTGAGTTAGTCCTTTAACATGAAAAGTTTTACCAACAGTGCCTCCAGTCATTGCCATTATAATATCATCATCTTCAAGAACATATTTATCTAAATTATTATTATTTTCATAATAAACAATTTTATCATTTTTAAAGCCATTTTCATCAAAATCAGATATTCTTATAATTCTGATTCCAGAATTTGTAAATTCCGTACTTTTAAAAGCAAAACCCCCATTTAATTTACAAATATTATCTAAACGACATAGTTCCCAACTATCTGGAATATCAAAAGGAATCTCTTCATCAATACAAATAGGTTTTTTCTTGCCTATCTTCTCATAATAATGATTATTTTCGTTATAAATAACTGATTTATTATTGTAATCCTTAAGATTTCTTAATAAAACTGATGCTGGTTCATCATTTGGATCTTGTGGAACAAGTTGTCCTTGCATTGCCAGCTGGAGTATTGAATTTTTTAAATCTTCAGCTTTCATTAAAATCACCTATTCAATATCCAATAGTTTCTTAATTTCAACTAAAGTATCATCAATTTTTGTTTCAAGTTCTGCTCTTTCTTTTTGATAGTTAGCTATTAATTCATCTGGAGGCAAAATTATTTCCTCTTCATGTGGAAAACCACATAAATCTAGATTGTAATCATTTTCTGCGATTTCATCTATTGTATATAATCTTGCTTTGTCAAATTCATCAATTTCTATAGCTTGTCTATCTTCCCACCAATCCATAGTATTATTAAAGTGTTCTAACTTCATAGGTTTAGTTTTAGAAAAGTGTTTATACCCTTCTGGCATATCTACACGATAGAACCAAGTTTCTTTTGTAGAACTATTTTTATCAAAGAATAGAATATTAGTGGTGATATTGGTATAAGGTGCGAAAACATCATGAGGTAATCTTATTACTGTATGTAAATTAAATTCTTCAAGTAATTTCTTTTTAATTGAAATTTGAGTATTACTATTACCAAATAATAAACCATCCGGCAAAATAACAGCACATCTTCCATTTTGTTTTAGTCTGTACATAATTACTACTAAAAATAATTCCGCTGTTTCTGAACTTCTTAAATCAACCGGGAAATTATTTTGAACAATCTTTTTTTCTTTACCTCCATATGGTGGATTCATAATGATAACGTCATATTTTTCATCTTCAGTATAATCTCTTACATTTCTATCAAAAGAATTTCCATGAATTATATTCGGATTGTCTATATCATGTAATAACATATTAGTAGCGCAAAGCATATATGGAAGAGATTTTTTTTCAATGCCAAAAATGGAGTTTTTGTATTGTTCCCTTTCTTCAGAAGTTTTTACCTTTTCATCTAATACTTTAAGTACTGAAGTTAAAAATCCTCCAGTTCCACATGCGAAATCAGCTATTTTTTCTCCTAATTCAGGATTTAACATTTTAGCCATGAAATCTGTCACTGCACGAGGTGTATAAAATTCTCCAGAATCTCTTTGATTTTGTAATTCTTTTAGTATAGTTTCATAAATTTCTCCAAAAGCATGTTTATCTTCATAATTATCCAGTTCTAAACCATCAATAAGATTAACTAATTGTCTTAAAGAAATCCCGTCTTTCATGTAATTATTATAATCCTCAAATACTTCTCTTACTATTTTTTTACGATTTTCAGTTTCAGGAGTTATCTCTAAGTTTTTAAGAGTTGGGAATAATTTTTGATTAACAAATACTAATAATTCATCTCCAGTTAAAGCTTTCCCATCTTTATGATCAACGGCCCAATTCCTCCACCTCAATTCTTCAGGAATAATTGATTCATAATCATCTTCATAAAATTCCCACCTTTCTTCTTGAGAATCATATATTTTTAAAAATAAAATCCAGGCCATTTGTTCAATTCTTTGGGCATTTCCATTGACCCCCGCATCTTCACGCATAATATCTTGACTTTTTTTAACGAAATTATTTAACTTCATATAAATCACTTTTTACTCAATATATATCTCTTTTTGTAATTCTTGTATAGCATTTTGTAGTTGGGGTTTTCCTCCAAATTCTTTAGCAATTTTCATTGGACTTCCATATTGTCTAAACGGTTCATTATCTAAAAATTCAATATTTTCTAAATCTCTAATACCTGCAGTAGCATATTTATCTAACAATCCTTCAAGGACTTTACGAGTTATTCCTTCATATTTATCTAAAAATTTTCTTTTTTTAACATTATTTGCTCTTTCTGAACGAGTTAATGGTTTTTTATCATAAGCTATTTGACAAATTAAATCAAAATCATCTAAGTCCTCACTATCCACTTCTTCCCTAAGTTCTTTTAAAAAAACATCATGTTCATACAATTCTCTTTCAATTGCCTCTTTTTTATCCAGTTCATTCCAATGATTAATAAAATCTTCTAATGAACGATATTGATTTAAAATATTCTTTTTAGAGAATGCTATAAAGTTATGAGTTATTATTTTACCATCTTCACCAATACAATAGTTTTTTTCTAAAATTGCCCCAACATTTATTCCATCAACAAAAACTTTTTCTCTTTTTTTCGAATCTTTACTTTTTTTACCTTTTTTCTTTTTTCCACCTTTAGGAGGTTCAGAACTAGGCTCAGGATCACCATCAAATTCAGGGTCTTCAAATTTCCGTACATTACCTCTAAAATCCATGATAGTAAAGTAATATTTACCATAATCTTCTCTTAACCTAGTTCCACGACCAATAATTTGTTTAAATTTAGTCATAGAACTAATATTGTTGTCGAGAACGATTAATTTACAAGTTTTACAATCAACACCAGTACTTAATAAGTCTGAAGTTGTAACTATTGTAGGATATTTCTCATCAGGTTCAATAAAGTAATCTAATTGTCTTTTTCCCTCATAATCATCACTAGTAATTCTCATAACGTATTTATAATTTTCAGCTACAAGGTCTTGATTTTCATCTGCAATTGCGTTTCTCATTCTTTGAGCGTGTTCTTGATCTACACAAAATACAATTGTCTTAGCAAATCGGTCTCCTGATTTTTTTAAAAAGTCTGTGATAATTTTAGCTATTGCAGGGGTTCTTTTTTTAATTACAATTTCTTTTTCATATTGATCCGGAGTATATATTGGTTCTAATAATTTTCCATTTTCATCTCGGGCCCCTTCATCAAATTCAATAGGTTGTCCGTCCACATCAAGATAAACTCTTTTAACATAATATGGAGCTAAAAATCCATCCTCAATGCCCTGTTTTAAGCTATAAGTATATAATGGAGCTTTGAAGTAGCTAGAAGTTGAAACTTCATTATCTTCTTTAGGAGTTGCAGTCATACCTATTTGAGTTGCAGAACTAAAATATTCAAGTATTTGGCGCCATTGAGAGTCCTCTTTAGCACTTCCCCGATGACATTCATCAACTATAATTAAATCAAAGAAATCTGGTGAGAACTCTTCATAAGGTTGTTTCTGACCTTCATTATTGGTTACTAATTGTTGATACAAACTGAAATACATCTCATATGAACTGTCTAATTTTTTATGAGTAATTTTAGTCATTACATCTTCAAAAGGTTTGAAATCTTGTTGCATAGTTTGGTCAATTAAGATGTTCCTATCAGCTAAATATAATATTTTCTTTTTTATTCCTGAATTCCACAGTTTATATGCAATTTGAAATGCAGTAAAAGTTTTTCCTGTTCCAGTAGCCATTACCAACAAAATTCTATTTTCGCCTTTAGCAATAGCCTCAAGTGTTTTATTAATAGCGATTCTTTGATAATATCTTGGCTTTTTCTTAGAAATTTCATTATAATAATCAGGTTCAGTAATAATTTCTTCCACTTCAGGACTTATATTATAATAATCTTTATATCTTTGCCATAATTCATCAGGAGATGGAAATTCATTCATTGCCAATTCTCTTGTTTTTCCAGTGAGAGTATCTTGTTCAAAGAAGCTTTTACCATTAGAACTATAAGCAAAAGGGATATCTAATATTTCACAATAATCCAATGCTTGTTGAATACCATCACTAAATCCATGATTTCCATCTTTAGCTTCAACTACAGCCATAGGATGAGTAGAATCATATAATAAAATATAATCTGCTTTTTTTCGTTTATCCCTAACTCCTTTATTGCCTTTTATTTGCATTCTACCATCAGTGAAAGCAAATTCAAATTTGAACTTCTCTTTAGTCCAACCGGCATCTTGAATTGCTGGAGTAATATACTGAAACTTTACATCTTCTTCAGTTTCTTTAGTAAAATCTATTTTGACCATAAAACCAAACCTTATAACAACAATATTATAAGATAAGATATATTTTTCAAGGTATAAATAATATTAATATCTTATTGTTAAAAATAATCAAATAAGAAACCTCAAAAATAAACTATTTTTTAGATTTTGTTTTTACTATTATAAAAAAAATAACCATGTAGAGCCATATAACAGAACAATTGTAAAAAATTATATTGTTAAATAAATCTCCTCATTAAATAAAACTACACAATTGTGCAATTAATTTCAAATATCTTCTTCTATTAATTTTAGGTGGTCGTTAATGTAATAAGCACTTTCTATTCCCCCTATTACAAAATTAGTGTCAATTTTTGAAGAAAAGCTAAACTCAAGAATATCCATAAATATTGACTTAAATCTATTGATATTCACATCAAACACTTCAAAGAACCCATATTCATCTAAGATGTCACCTATTTTTACAGCAGCATCTTGGTAATCAAATTCTGTCTTTAAAATAATATTAATATTAATACATTTATCTTCAAAAAATACTCTTAAATATGTTCTTTTATATAATGTATCAAAATACTCTTCAGTTTCTTTAAAAATATTTTGTTCATTATCTTGTTTAGCAATTACAAAAGCAATTTCTGTCCATTTAAATATATTTTCATAATCAGGAGATTGATTATTTTTAGTAGAAATTTCGAAAAAGTAATTTTTCACAATATTTCGAATATCTAAGTCAGAATAACCTTTTTTAATTGGTGGAGTGTTAATATATTCCGTTTTACCAAAATAATCAACCTCCAAATAAGGTAATAATTGTTCATAATACTTTAAAATAGATTGTTTATCTTTTTTAAATTTTTTATAAAATTTATTATCATCACTAGCTTCACCAATGAATAGGTCCATTAATTCTTTTTTCTCAGAATCGTCTAAATCTAAATGTTCATTGCAAACTTTTTTAAAATGTAATTGAAAAGAACCCGGAGTAAATTTAAGACTATTAGGAACGTCTTTATAATCCTTTAAAGATTCCTTCTTATTATTAAACATGCTAGAAATATAATTATCTTTTAATTGACTATATTCATTCGTTATTTGGTCCTTTGTACGAAATAGTTCATCAAAATCATTAAAATCATAATATTTCTCATTTTGCTTAAGATATCTGATAATATACTTAGAAGTGGATGGGGTGCTGAATATGACTTGGTGTTTAGATTCGTTTTCGAATGTCCAACATAAAAACATGTTATTATCCATTTTATTGATCAATACTTCAATAGTACGAGATTCACCATCTTTAAAATACATGTCTGCTGCTTTAACTAAATCATTAATCTTGATATTACGAATAGTATCTTTATCTAATCCTGTTGTAAAAATTAGGCTTATAATTGCATTGTGAATATTAGAACTACTCTTCTCCAATGCATTACTTACAATTTCATTTGATGCCATTTTCCCCATGTTAATATTTGTATAAATAAGAAATAATTAACTTTTCTATTAAAATTCGCAACGATGCGAATTCGTTTAAATGCGAAAAAAAGAGCGTTTAAATAGTAATTTTTTATATAAAAGTTAATAACATCCCACAAAGAGGGATGTTGAAATAAAAGTAAATTGTTGACGAAAAACGTCAACGTAGGTGATAAAATGTTTGATAAAAATAAAAAAGAAAAAGAACATGAATTAGCATTGATTATGTTACAACACTTATCTTACATCATAAAATGTGTAAATTTTGCTACATACTATGGTTCTAAAACTAGTATGATAGCTAGCTATTTAATTGAATACATAATGCCTCACTATGATGAGGAACTATGTGGTATTGAACTGTGTGACTTTGAACCCTTTGAAATAAATGAAATAATTAATAGTTTTAAAGATGCAGAAATTCAGTTAAAAATGATGCAATCTAAAGTAAACAACATTAATGAAGCGATGTCGGATTTTAGTGATAGTATTGATGACCTAATGGCACATATGGGCATTTATGCTGAAAAAAGAAAACAGGACGGAATACAATTAGATTATGAAAAACTATTGCACTAAAAGGTGATTAGATGAAATATGAAAAAGGTGAACGCTGCATGTTAGCATGCGACAAAATTTGTGATTACTGTGGTGATTGTGAGAAGTATGGTCTTTTAGACCTTCCGTATGATGATATGGATGTGGAACAAATGATAGAAGACGAATTATATCGATCTGAAAGAGAAGCGGACTTGATGTAAAGAGCCAAATGTCCAAGTTAGAAAAAGTAACCTAGACACATTAACTCTAAAGTAGCATTTAATATATCTGTGTCTAATGTTTAAAATACTTTTTCTCCTTGGATACTTCCCACATATGGAGGCAAGATATGGAAAAGAAAGATTTTCAAGATATTAAACAAGAAATTAAAAAAGAAATGGCTAGAGAAAATGAGTTAGCTATTTATAAGGTAACTGATGAGTTGAATAATTTCAAATATGATGATACTGGTGTATACATTCCTTTTAATCATGAAAATGATTATTTAAAAATCCGTAGAACTGAAGGTAAAAAGTCAGAAATAGTCTATAGTTGGAGTAAGTACAATAATAGCAGTTTTCAGACTTTAACTATTTATCGAAGTGATAAATTAATTAATGAACAAGATAAGAAACTAATTGACAATTTGATGATTACTGCCGAGAATGCAGGGCTTGAATTTGATGAAGAGGAAATGGTTTCTTTTGTTGACACATTTACGAGCAACATTATTCGTGCTAATTGTTTAAGTGTTTTAAAAGAAATTGATTTTGAGTTTCCAAAAGAGGTGGAAATTGAAGAAGAACAAAAATCAGACGACATAAGCTTTGCAGATTATGATGATGTAATTCAAGAAGAGGCTATTGTGATGTTAGAAGAAGATACACTCTTTGATAATATCATGTCAAATATTTCTTGGACACATGAAGGCAACATGGAACTTAAAAAGCAATTACTATTAATATTATCATCAGTTTTTATTGATCAACCAGTGCATACTGAACTTAATGCTGATACAGGTGTTGGAAAAACTGATATTATTATTGAGACTTCTAAAAATTACCCTCCATGTTATACTCATATATTACGGACTGTATCTCCAAAAAACATATATTATGACCGAGATTCTTATGGTGAATTTAATATCTTAATTTTTGATGATGTTGTTCTGAATGAATCAATGATTGAAGTTATAAAAGAGTTAGCTGACAATAACAAACCTGTGAAGGAGTTAAAGACAGTTATTGATGGTAAATCTAGGACTTTCACTTTAGAGGGAAATTTTTTAGTTGTTCTAACATATGCTAAACAAAATCCTGATGAAGAATTACTTAATAGACTCTATAAATTAAACATCATTATCAAAAAAGACACTGATAAAGCAAGTATTAAACATAAGATTCGAGAAAATGCAGTTATTGGCTCTGATAACAATGAGATTATTAAAAGAAGTAGAGAAATTATTCAAGCTGCTATTCAATATTTAGTTGAAATGAGGATTACTGTGTTTAACCCGTTTACTCTATTGTTTGACCCTAGTTTACTGAATAACAGAAATATAAAAGGGTTTATTACATTAGTGAAATCAAAGACGTTTTTCCATGCTATGAATAGAAAAACTGTTGAAATTAATGGTACAGATATTTTTATTGGTTCTTTTGATGATTTTAATTTTGTAAATGATTTATGGATGAAATCTGCTCAAACACAAGAGTTGAAACTTAATGATAAACAACTTAAGATACTTGACTATTTACCTGAAAGAACTCGTGAAGAAGCTTATGAGCATAATAAAAAGATTTTAGAGGAATATAAAGATATTAAATTAAGGGATGAAAAGGATAAACTTCTTGAAGAAGAATACACAAGGAGAAATATTTCTAAAGCTACCGGCATTAATATCAATACATTAAGAAACTATTTAGACTATTCTCAAGGTACTGCTAAGTCATTAGAAGATATGGGCCTAATTGGTAAGATAAAATTTGATAGTGAAATCCCATCATCACCTCTGATATATTACAGAATAAAAGAGGATGATGAAAAAGAGGGTTGTGTAGGTTGCGAAATCGAAAATAACAACCAACTTAATGACTTAACTTTTAAACAAAACATTCTTTATTCTTTGTTTACCTTGTGTAATATTTCTTTAAATGAAGAGGGTTGGACATATCTTGAATGTTATTGTGAAAGTTACAATAAAGAACTCGACATTAATGATTACGATTCTTATTATAACTTCATAAATGTTGCAGTTATTAATTTCAATTATGATAGATACTCAGTTAATCTTGATAAAGCGAAGTATAGTGACTTAGCTTATGTTAAAGATGTGGGTTTGACTTTGAAAAATTCAAAAATCATAAATAGAAACACAACATCTAACGAATTTCACAACACCCAGAAATCTTCTAAAAAAGGGGTTTTTGAAAAACAACTCCTAGAAGTGGGTGCTAAATTAGATATAACAACCAATACAAGCACCATCACAAATACAGATTTAGCATTTAAAATTGGATTATGTTTAGTTAATGGCTATTTAACTGCAAAACAACTTACAGAGAGGATACATGAAAATTATAACTCTGATGATATAGCTATTGATTTTTTAGCTATTTCTGTAAGTAAATGCTTAATTGATTTATTGAATAGTCAATTGGTAATGCAAGAAGATGTTGATGGTGAAATTTACTACAAAGCTAGTGATGAATTTAAAAAGCTATTAGGAGATGATTAATTTGTATAACTTAAGAGACTATTATCATGATTATTACAATGGTAATTATTATAGAGATGTCAGATACCTTCATGAGGTGTCCCAACCTCTTTTTTTAAACTGTAACAATTATAACTATGATATCGAACCATCAGAAATTTTTTTAGACTTTTTAAATCCAAAGTTTCATTCAGGAATTTATGGACTTCTTGGAGCAGAAATCAGCTATTACAAGACTCTTGATGAATACAAAAGAGGAAATAATATGAATAGATATTCTGATAGATTGTTTTTTGACTTTGATGTTGATAGTGAAAAAGCTTCAGCTATTAAAAAAGAAATACTTGATATTCAAAGCAATATTGTTGGTAATAAAAGAAGAGAAAAAATCAAGTCATTGCAAAGTGAATACCGATCATTAATTTTTGATGAAAATCTTTTAAAAACGCCTTTTAAAGAAGCTATTAAATTATGCAATTACTTACAAAATAAAGAAATTAATCCTTATTTGATTGTTAGTGGTAGTAAAGGTTTCCATATTAATGTTTTCTTTAAGGAACTGCAGCTAAATCAAATAGGCCCCATCAGTGAACGTTTAGCAACTCTTTTTAAAAAGAATCTATGTTTAGAAACCCTTGACCTTGCAGTTAATAAGGATGCTTACAGAAGACTTCAAAGAGTTCCATACAGTATTAATTCAAAAACTGGATTATATTGTCAGCCAATTTCTAAAGAATTAAGTTATGATGAAGTTTTGGATTTGATAGCTAAGAAAGACAATACTCCTGTTGAATTTGATATATGTGAATATTATGCTCCAGCTACTTTCAATGATTTACTAAAATCTTTAAATGATAATTTTAATAAGGAGATAAAAAGAGAAAATAAAAGTCGAAAGTTAACAATGAATAAATCAACACACAACAATGATTTATTTAATGATGTTGACTTAAGAGACCTTGCCCGTTTAACATTGGGTGAACCAGTAGCTATTTATGAAAATAGAAATACTTACTGCTGTCCTTTTCATGATGATAATCATGCTAGTGCAGTAGCCTTTGATAATCGTTTTTATTGTAGTGCTTGCGGCGTGAATCTTAATAGATATGATTTTGTAATGCAAGTAACTGGTGCTAAAACAAAAAATGAAATGCTGATAAATTTAAAGGAGATATTTAATCTCCAATAAACTTTTTTATGAGATGATAATTATGGTAGAAGGACAATTTAACAAAAATAGTATAATAACAGACGAAATTAAAACAAAAGGAGCCAAAAATATGAAAGATGAATATAATCGAGATGAAAGTATCCAAAAACTTTCAATTTATAAAGTAGATGACGAATTAAAAGAAAAAGGTTATCAGTATGATGAAACAAGAATATATATCCCATATACCTATAAAAATCCAAATAATCCTGACTGCAGAGATATTTATCTAGCAATTAGTAGACATGCAACTAACGAATGTGAGATAACATATTGGTGGTGTAAAAATGTTGAAGGTAAATTTTATGGTATTGAGAAATTTGAAAGGGACAAAATGCCTTGCGAAGAAAAAGATGATTTAATCAATGCCTTGAAAAAATCTGGAATAGAATCTAACTTAGATTATAATGAAACTTCATTTATAGAGTTTTTTGAGCAAATTAAAAATGATATATCTTCATCCAATTGTTTAGATGTGCTAAAAGATAAAGATTTTGATTTTATGCAAGGTTATTACTTTGGTGATGAAAACTTTTACCATGTGTTAGTCCAGCTTAACCGAGGCGATTTGAGGAAACTAATAAGAATTATTTTTGATATTGAGTATCTCAAAGTCTGTAAGGATGAGAACATGATTGATTATGACTTAATTCCTTGTATCCTTTCTAAAGATAGAAATCATGATGCTCGTGTTTACAAACATTGTTATATTTGTGAAAATTGCAATCCTCCTGTAAAATTAGATCAATATACTCTTATAACAAAAGCATTGGATATAAAAAATGATGATGAACTACACCAGATCATTGGAAACTTCATTTATCTTCCTTTTACACAACATTTGGAATAACAAAAATCAAAGATGTGAGCTATTCTTCTCAACGAGAATAGCCACAACTATTTTTTTATTCTGATATTCCTTTACAATTATACATAAAACTCTTACTTAATGAATGAACTTTCAAATATTTTTTAATTCTTTTATCCCTGATTTAACTAACATATCATACACTAAATCTAATTTTTTAGGTTTTGGCGGTACAAAAATAATAAAACCATCTCTTCCTCTTGTTAATAATACCCTATAACTATTTCTTCGGTATGTATTTGCATCACTATTTTTATCTTGACGTGGTTTAAATTTCACCCATTCTTTACCATTCCAAAGCATATCTATACCCCATGCAATAATAGGCATGTCTAGTTCTAGGCCTTGGATATTAAATTCTGTAACTGTATCTTTTAGTGCACAACATGATTTTGGATCTGATGATGGTGCATTAAACCATTTTCCATTATCTACTTTTCGTGTTATTTCAGGAGCATTTTTTATCCCATATTTAAATAATCCTCTTCCTTTTGATGAAGCTATAAGACCATATTTTTTATTTGGTTCATTTAGGTATCTGTTTTTACAATATGATTTTGCAGCATCGAGGTCTCTTGTGCAATACATATTATAACCTTCAGCGCAAATACTCTGTGAAAGTTTAGCTGCATTTTCAATGTCTCCATCCATAATGCAATTTATAAATTTACTTACTGCGCCAGATAAGTGTGAACGTAGAGAAACAGTTAAATCAAAAGATTCATTATCAATATTATTAATTAGTAATTGGTCTTGGAAAAGAGGGGTTAATTTTGGAGGGCATGCAACTTCCCATTTTTTGTTTCCTTTATTAATTGAGTTATTCCATAATATTAAACCTGAATTTTCACCGGTATGAATTTCTTGGCCTTCACCAACCAATATTAATAAAACACACCATTCTAGACGTCGTTCACATAAATTAATCATAACTTCAGGTTCTGTAAAATCTCCTCTACCTCTTTCTTGCATTTTTTCAAGGTCCCACGCACGTTGACCTTCATCAAATACTATTACATTTTTATTAAAATCATAAGCTCCATGATTTATAAATTCTGTTTCAACTTTATGTATTTCTTTTGCAAATACGTCACTTTTTAAAGCATCAGTTAGCACTTCAACTAATGGACCATTACCCGATAAATAAACGGAGTTAACATCTTTTACATCATAAACATATTGAAGTCCCAAATAGGTTTTACCAGCACCTGGAACTCCTGTAACAAAAGCAATAACATGTTTTTTATTGTTTTTTGCATATGATGTTAAATATTTTAAATTTACTAGTGTTTGCGGGATACAGGTACTATTTACCCTACGTATATTTGGAAGCTCTTCATCATCCATAATACGTCTTGCTGCCTCAACAATTGTAGGCAATGGTTCATATTTCGAAGAAGTCCATTCTTTAATATCGCATACATTTATTTCACTAGAATAAATACTATCAAGAACCTTTTGAAGCATATCATCAGATACACATTGAACATTATCTATTTTTTTATCCAAGTTAGTAGTTCTTGTTAAAACCAAAAGTGGAATAACTTTTTTATCTCGTGATTCATAGTGATACTCATTTAAATCTCTTGCATAAGCTTTAACCTGATCGATATCTTCTTGCTTAATAACATTTTTCATTTTAAACTCAAGAATCACAACATCCTCACTAGAAAGTAAAATAACATCAGGCCGTCGTCCAGATTCATAAGGAAGAGAGTATTCAAAAAGAATACTAATATCCTGATGTAAATTAACATTATGCATTACTCTAAATGAATCTCTCCAAGCATGAACCTGTTCATCACTTAAATCAAGTGAATAACTTTCTAAAAAAGCTGTTTTAAGTTGGTTAATAAATTCTTCTTCATTTTCTTTGCTAAAATTAGCTATTAAATCAGCATAACAACAACGTTCAACTTTTTGCGAATTCCAAGTTCTTACTTCTCCATGTTCCATACTCATATTCCTCATCAAGGTATCTTTATAAAAAATTATTAAATAAAAACTATTTAAATATTATATAAAGAAGTTAATGAAGATTGAATTGGTGCTGTAAAATGGTTAAATTAGGTTATGAAAGTTCTGTAAATGAATTTAAAAATAATGACAATAACTATATTCTAGGAGAATTGACTAAAAATTATAATTTTGAGTTAGGTGACCTGCAGAAAAATGCATGGATATCTCAAATAAACATTTTAAAGGAACAATTATCCCCAATTGATAATGGTGATATCATATTTGAATACACTATTCCTAGAATGGGTTCTATAATAGACAATGTTCTTTTAATAGATGGTTTAGTATTTATTATTGAATTTAAAGTTGGTGAAACTGAATACAAAAAAGCTGATCTTGACCAATTAGAAAATTACATAAAGATATTAAAAAATTATCATTATGAAAGTAGGAACAATATTCTTATACCAATTCTTGTAGCTACTGAAGCTGAGACAACAAACAACCAAATCGAACTTCATGAAAATAATATATTCACCATCCTTAAAGCTAATAAAGAAAATTTATATGATATTATTTCTAAAATTTGTCAAGACTATAAAACCGATACCGATTTAAGTAATTGGTCAAAGTCAAAATATGCACCAACACCAAGCATTTTAGAAGCCGCAAGAAAATTATATGAAACTCACGAAGTTGAAGATATTAAAACCTATAGTTCTGATGATTTATTTTTAGCTGAAACAGAACAAAGCATTGATGAAATAATCACAAATTCAAAAAATAACAATCAAAAATCAATAATCTTTTTAACTGGAGTTCCAGGAGCTGGAAAAACATTAATTGGACTAAATACTGCAACAAAAAGAAGTGTAACTGATGATGAACCAGCAGTATTTTTATCAGGTAACGGCCCATTAGTAAAAGTTTTACAAGAAGCTCTAGCAAGAGATAGTTCTAAAAGAAACAACATTACAAAAAATGCTGCTAAACTAAAAGTAATTTCATTTATACAACCAATCCATCAATTCAGAGATGATGCAATAGATAACAATGATGTGCAACATGAAAAAATTGTAATTTTTGATGAAGCTCAAAGAGCATGGACACAAGACCAAACTGAAACTTTTATGAAAAACAAAAAGCAAATTGAAAACTTTGGGATGTCTGAACCTGAATTTTTAATAAGTATTATGGACCGTCAAAAAGATTGGGCAGTAATAATTTGCTTAGTTGGGCAAGGCCAAGAAATTAATAAAGGTGAAGCTGGAATCAATGAATGGTTTAAAGCATTAAGCAATAAATTCCAAAATTGGAACATATATGCTTCTAAAAAAAGCTTAGATATAAACAACCAATTAGAAGATTTAACAATAAATGATAATGATAAACTATTCTTATATAGTACAATAAGGTCTCTTGACGCCCCAAATCTTCCAAATTTCATTGAATATTTATTAAATAATGATAAAGATAAAGCTATCAATATGCTTAAAGAATTCAATGAAGAATATCCATTATATATTACAAGAAATTTAAATGCAGCTAAAAAATGGATAAAACAAGAAACTGCAGAAGAAGCAGACACAATAAGATATGGACTATTAGCTCAATCAAATGGACTTCGATTAATACCTGAAGGAATATTTGTTAAAAATAATATTAATCAGGAAGCATGGTTTTTAAATGAAACCGAAGACGTAAGAAGTTCAAATCACTTAGAAATACCCGCTACAGAATTTGATATCCAAGGACTAGAAATAGATTATGCAATTATGGCATGGGATGCAAATCTTAGATATATAGATGGAGAATTTGAATATTATAAATTCAAAGGAACAAAATGGAACAAGATCAGAGATACAAACGAAATAGAGAGAAATTACCTAATAAATTCTTATAGAGTTCTGTTAACTCGGGCACGTAGAGGAATGGTAATTTTTGTTCCTGAAGGTGATGATGAAGATGCAACACGGACAAATGAATACTATGATGGAACATATAAATATTTAAAAAGCATTGGGATAAAAGAATTGGAAATAGATTAATTTATTTTCGAATTAATTTCATTGCAAATCTTCTCGAGTTTCTTTTTATCAACACTTACATTAATTATCTTTTTTTGATATTTTATTGCATATAATTGTTTTCCACTATCTCCAAATCCATGTTTTACAATTCTTGCTTTATTCTTTTTATCATTTTCAATTTTATAAAACTCCCCAATACCTTTAGTATTTATAATTTCACAAAGTTTTTCAAGCTCATCTTTATTAACACTACATTTAATTGATTTCCCATTATATAAAATATTATATTGACGTTTACCATTACGAAATCCACTCTTTCCCAATCTAGCTTTAATTTTTTTCTGTCTTTTTTTCTCTAAAAAAGCTTCAATACCATTAATATTAATATCATCACAGATTATTTCGAGTTTTTCTTTATTAATACTTGTTTTTACAGTTTTTCCATTATAATTCACTGCATATTTCTGTTTTCCTTGGCGATTAATACCACTTTTAGCTATCACTGCTTTATCTTTTTTACTATTTTCCTTTTCTTTTTGATAGAATACCTCAATTCCTTTAGTATTAATCTCATCACATAATAATTGAAGTTCTTCTTTATTATTGCTAGTTTTTAATGTTTTACCATCAAATTCAATAGCATATCTTTGTTCACCTGTTGCAATACCAGCTTTCCTAACATGAGCTTCTCGATTAATAGATAATTGATTTTCAGGAATATCAAATTTATTTTTAAGATTAATTTCATCACAAATCTTTTCTAACTTATCTTTAAAAATACTATTTTTAATTATTTTTCCTTTATGTTTTATACCATAATTTTGTTTTCCATTAGACACCATGCCACATTTAATTACATACGCTCTTTCTTCTCTTGAATGAACATCCATTTTGTGATTATTTATTTCATCACAAATTTTTTGAAGCATTTCTTTATTGATACTTCTTCTTAAAACTTTTCCTTGGTATCTTAGATTATAAACTTGATTTCCTTTTGAAGTAAAACCTCCTTTTATAACTCTTGCTTCATCTTTCCAAAAGGGATGATTTTCATTTATTCCAAAGTTATGACCTCCAGGTTGTAGATTATAGTGATCAGGATCTTCAAAAGTATTATATTTCCAGATGTAATACTCTTCTAAAGCATTTAGATAATCTCTTGCTTCTTCATCATCCATATTTGGTGCAGATGCTAAAATTTCAATTTCGAAATTTTCTTCACCATACTTTTGAAAAGCTAAATCTATTCTACTATTATCTCTAATGCCTTTTCCACACCTATGTTCAGTGTGCCGTGATTTAAAATCAACAGCTTGCCCAATATACATATTGCCATTAATTTTATTTTTATAAAGATAAATTACATTTTTAGTTTCCATCGTTTTCCCTATCAAATGTATTAACTAATCTTTTCAATTTTCCAATTTCATCATCATCTAACTTTTCTTCATGGAAAATATATATCAATTCTGATTTAAAATCATAATCAAAGTCAATATAATCTTTAGAATTTAAAATAGACACATATATCTCATCATAAGAATTGTTAAAAAATCCATCTATTTTATTTAAGTAATCATCAGATAAAATGTTGCAAGTATAAAATTTTGTATTCGCTGTAGTATTACACCAATAAATACCATTTCCAGATTTCATTTCAACAATTTTACGAGAACAGGAAGCTATTTCTAAAAATTTTAATTGAAAATCATTCAATAAATGTTTTTGAGAGTAAATTTCATCAATTTTATCTAAATCCAGCACATTAATCATTATAAACTCATTAACCGCAGGTTTACGTTTTTCCATCTTTAAAATTTCATTTTTAATTGCTATAAATGATTCAGTTTGTTCAAATTCCAAAATAGTTTGCTCACCAATTACATTTAATAAATCATTACTAAATGGATAAGTCATTAAGTCAGGACATCTATTGTAAATTTCATCATCAATTAAAAGTAGTGGAAATGGATCAATGATTAAACGGAATATTGCTAAAATCTTTATTGAAGATAAAAAATGCTTTTCAAATTGTTTTAGTTTATAGTTATGAAAATCATCATCAAGATTTTGGCGAAATTTATATAAATTTTCTCGACCATTCATATGAATTACTTGATTAATTTCATCCATAAGAGTGTTAATCTCATTTTTAAAATTAGGCATTTTATCTAAGACTTCTTTAAATACTATGCCCTCTTCTGATAACCATTCAAGTATTTGATATCTTTTTTTATGATATCTTTTTGTTAAGAATGATTCCATATTCTTTTTTATTGCCCAATCCTTTTTATCAGATAAATCCAAAATAATTGTAGCAAGTTCATTTGCACTCCTCAATGAATAATAAGCATTATCAAAATATCCCCATTCATACAAATCAATAGAATTGGATAATAATTGCCCTAATTCCTCAATTAACATATTAATATTTGCAGAATGGAAAAAATCTCCACCTATTAATCTGCTTGTAAAAGCATCAGAAACTTCATAAATTAATTTATAGTAATATTCTTTATTTTCTATTTGGACTGGTTGTAAATATCTATATTTCAACATTTTTTCATAAATATAACTCACCTGTAAATATACGATTATTTTTACAAAAAATTAATTATACAAAATCATAAAACAATTGAAATAATGTGGTGTTCAAATTTTTAGTGATAAAATTACTTTATTACTTATGATAAATAAAGTTAACGTATAATTACTAATAAAAATAACTAAATGCCATTATCTTTAAAAATTTGAAATTAATCTTGGAAGAGATACTATGAAAAATAATATAAAATTATCACAAAAAGCATATGAATATCTAGACCATGGAGATACTAAATCTGCTGAAAAAATTCTAAATATACTTAGGAAAAAAGAGAATACTCCTGAATTAAAGTTTACAATAAGTGCTTTATTAATCGAAATTGGAACTGCCACTAAAAATATGAATTATATTGAAGAAGGGATAAAAAATTTTAAAGAATTAAAGAAAGAAACAAATTTTTATGTTGATTATAATTTAGCTAATGGCTACTATTCAAAGTATAAAATAATGGATGAAAAACCAAATTATTTAACAAAAAATAAACATTTATTGACGAAAGCTAAACAACACTATTTAATTCACATTGATAAAACTCCATTAGAAATATTGCCTCTACTTTACATAAATCTTGGAAATACCTATGATTATATTGGTAGAACTATTGATGCATTAGAATATTATGAAAAGGTACCAAATCATCCTTACTCTTTATTAAACAAAGGGATTGGATTATATGAATATTCAAAATTCATCAATAATCCATCACCAATATTAAAAGATGCATATATGTGTTTTGAATCTGTTTTAAGAATTGAAAACATTCCCCTAGAGTTTAAATCAATTTGCGAGAAATATATAACCAATATCAAAAGCCTATTCAATGAAGACCTATTAAAACAAAACGCAAATAAAAAACTTGATAAAAGTTCAAAAAACAACATTGAAGAATTCATAGTTAATTTTTGTCTAGAAAATAAATTATATCTAAATTTATGTAACTTCTGTCAAAGATGTGAAAATGCAATAGGCGACACAGTTATTATACCAAATATGCTTGTAAAAACTACTGAATCAATAGATAATGATCTTTACCTAAGATTATCATCCAAGCTCAACCAAATTAAAATGGATTATGTGTCTTCACGATTTCTATTAATATTATCACAATCAGAGAAAATTAATTTAGATTTAATAAACAAAAATGTAGTTCTCATAAACACTTTATCATATGAAGAACATGATATTAGAGTACAATTATTAAAAAACTCATTTTCAAGCTTTTATAATATTCTTGATAAAATTTCTCATTTAATAAACAGCTATTTTAATTTAAATAAAAAACCGGATAGATTAAACTTCCACAATGTTTGGAATAATAAAAATAACAATATTAATGGAACATTAAGTTCATTAAATAACCTCGGATTATGTGCATTGTATGATATACATCTTGAATTAAAACCTAAACATGAAAAATTTTACTTAAGAAAAATACGCAACGATATAACCCATAATTTTTTACAAGTAAAACTTTTTAAAGTTGAAGAAGACGATATGACTATTGATGAATTAAAAGATCATACAATCGAACTAGCAAAAATTGTTAAAAATGCAATAATCTATTTAATACGGGCCATTGACATAAATGAAAAACAAAAATATGAAAAATACAAAAATAAAAGTATTCCAAAGATAACAAGCCATATACAAAAATTATAGTCATTATTTGAAGTGAAAAAATATATTGAAAAAATAGCAGCAAAATATATATAAAAGAAAGCTCATAACTTTAATTGTAAGACAACTAATTCTATGAGCTTCATATGCTTAAACTATAATAATATTTTAAAAAAAATAATAATCATTATATAATTATAAAAATATATATAAAGATATAGATTATGAGATGGATATAGGTAATTATTATGGAAATGATGAAGAAATCAATTAATGCGATTTTAGCTAACATTAATACTGCAACAAAATATTTAGATGAAGATACAATTGAAGAGTTTTTAAATGGAATTTTAAATGCCAATAACGTCTTTTTAATGGGTGCTGGAAGAAGTGGTCTTGTTGCAAGGGCATTTGCAATGAGGTTGATGCACCTTGGAATCAGTACATATGTTATAGGTGAGACAATTACCCCTGCAATTAATGAAGGGGATTGTTTAATTGCAGTTTCAGGTTCAGGTGAAACAGAATCAATTGTTGCTGCAGTAAAGAAGACAATTGAAAGAAAAGCATTTGTAATGTCTTTGACCTCAAATGAAGATTCCAGTATAGCAAAATGTTCTAAAACCCATATTTATATTAAAGGAAGAAATAAAGAAGATATTGATAAAGAATCAGAAAGTGAAGATTATACCAATAGACAGATTGAAGGAAATTATACTTTCTTTACACCATTAGGTACTGCTTTTGAAATAACATCCCTTGTTTTCTTAGACGGACTTATAACAGAACTTATGGGTAAAATGGGTAAAACCGAAGCAGATCTTAAAGCAAGACATGCAAAACTAGAATAAATTCATTTACTATTCAATTTATTTAAAACTATTTTTAAATTTAAAAACTTTATTTTATTTTATTGCATAAAATTGAAGATTCAAAAAAATATTCTGTTAGAACAATATAAAATAAACTTAACATGTTTAATAAAAATCTATTTTTAAAAGAACTTTAAAAATTTATTAAAAAATAACAAAATATAAGTTATATTAATAAGTGATTAAAATTATAATTATATTTAATATATTTTATAAATAACTTTAATCAAATAATATTTTTATTAATATTTTTAATTTAATTATCATTATTATTTAATCATTAAGAACCTAAAGGAGTGATATTCATGGAAGATAAAGAATATGAAAAATTATTAAATAGAGCAATTGACGAATTACCTCCAGAAGTATTCGAAACAAAAAGGTTTAAAATACCAAGAGCTTACTCTGATATTCAAGGAAACAGAACTTTTATTAAAAACTTTAAAGATGTTGCAGAAAAATTAAATAGAGATCCACAACATCTATTAAAATATTTATTAAGAGAATTAGGTACTGCGGGAAACCTTGAAGGAGGAAGAGCAATCCTACAAGGTAAATTCACTCATTATTTAATTAATGAAAGAATTGAAGATTATGTTGACAAATATGTTATCTGCCATGAATGTAATAGGCCAGATACTATTATTGTAAGGGAAGACAGAATCTTCTTACTTAAATGTTTAGCTTGTGGTGCTAGAGCTCCAGTTAAACCATTATAAATTCTTTATTTTTTTATTTTTAATATCTTATTTATTTTTAAACTTCTTAATTAAATTTTTTGATGTGTAGTTATGTTTTGTCCAGAATGTGGTAGTTCTGATAAAGAGATGATTGGTAATATTTGTATTGACTGTTTTTTAAAAGATTATCAATTCTTAAAAATACCTGAAAACATTAAGATTACAGTATGTAAACATTGTAATGCTAAATATTATCAAGGAAAATGGATTGATGAGGATATTCCTGAAGAGGAAATAATTTACCGTACACTTGAAGATAACATCGAAATCGATGACATGATTGAAGATGAAATCATCGATCTTGAAATCGTTCAGATGAGAGGAACAATAGCCGAGTGTACCATTGATGCAATAGGTGAATTTAAAGGAAGGGAATTAAGAGAACATTATAATACTAATGTGCAAATCAAAAATTCAACATGTCCCACCTGTTCTAAAAGAAATTCAGGATATTATGAAATAGTAATACAACTAAGAGCCGATGAAAGAGAACTTAAACCGGAAGAAATTCAGAAAGCCGATGAAATAATATATAACGTTTTAAATAAACAGTTTAAAAAAGATAAATTAGCGTATCTTCATGAAAGGGCCGTTTTAAAAGAGGGTATCGATTATTATATTGGATCATATAAATCTGGTAAGAAAGTGTTAAATGGTCTTAAAAATCACTTTGGTGGAACAAGTAAGGAATCTCCACGGCTTATCTCAGAGGACAAATCTACTGGAAAGAGATTATATAGAATTTGGGTATCTTTAAGACTTCCTAAATTTCAAATAGGTGACATTATTGAATTTGAAGATAAAATAGGCCAAATTATTGATATTAATGCAGATAAAACCCTTGCATCCAATATTAAAACCTGTGAAAAATTCTCATTTTCATGGGCGAAATATGACAATGTTAAAGTTATTGAAAAGAGAGAAGATATTCAAAAAACCTCAGTAATATCAAAATCCCCAAGTAATCTTGAGATATTAAATCCTGACGATTACTCTGCATATGATATTGATATGCTTGAAGAATATAGAGATTTTAATATTGGGGATGAAATAGAAGTCGTCAAGGTAGATGAAATATTTTACCCATTACTTACAATTAAAAAAAAATTAAACTAATCATAATTACAAAAAATAAAAATCATAATGTGATGATATGAATAACGAAGAAAAGATCGAATTAATAAAAAAAGGAACTGTAGAAGTAATTGAAGAAGAAGAATTAAAAGAGATACTATCTAAAGAAAACCCAATAGCTTATACAGGATATGAACCTTCCGGTAAGATTCATTTAGGACATGCAATTACCATAATGAAATTAAAACAATTACAATCAATTGGATTTAAAATTAAGATTTTACTTGCAGATTATCATGCATTCTTAAATGGTAAGGGAACCGTTGAGGAAATAGCTAAAACTGCAGAATATAATAAAAAATGTTTCCAAGCTTTAGGTCTTAATGAGGATACAGAATATATATTAGGATCCAGTTTTGAAACAGAATCTGAATATACCAATATTGTTTACCAATTAGCTACTTTAACTACCTTAAAAAGAGCAAGAAGAAGTATGGATATGGTAAGCAGGGATGATGATAACCCTAAAGTAGCGAGTACAATTTATCCATTAATGCAGACTGCAGATATGGTTTCCCTTAAAACAGATATTGCCTTAGGTGGACTTGAACAAAGAAAGATTCAAATGTTAGCAAGGGAAGAATTACCAAAATTAGGTTTGAAACCACCAGTCTGTATCCACACCCCATTACTACATGGTCTTGATGGAGCAGATAAGATGTCTTCAAGTAAAGGTAATTTTATTGCAGTGGATGATTCCGAGGAAACAATTAAAGATAAAATCAATAAAAGTTACTGTCCAAAAGGTGAAGTCGAAGGCAATCCAATGATTGAAATAGCTGAGCATTTCGTATATCCTTACCAGGAAACATTGCTTATTGAAAGACCTGAGAAATTTGGTGGAAACCTTGAATTAACTAAAGAAGAGTTAATTAAAATATATGGTGAAGGTAACTTACATCCAATGGACTTAAAAAATGGAATCAGTAATTATATGATTGAATTTTTAAGACCAGCAAGAGAATTTATGGAAAAAAATTAAATTTCCTGAATTTTTTAATTTTAGTTAATAGCTAAACAAGGTGGTAAAATGAATGAAGACGATTATGAAATGAGAGTTCCCAATGGTGTTGGAGAAAGAATGCTTGCGGAAGCATTTGAGAAATTCGATGTTGAATTAAAACAATCAGAATATGGTCCAAAACTCATTGGTTCCAAAGAAGAGTTGGAAAAGGCCCAGAAATTCTTATATGATGAAATTGAAAAAAGACTTAAAGAGATTGAAGAAGGTTCTAGACCTAAATAATCTTTCTAATTTTTATTTTTTAATATAAAACTGATTTTTATGGACGATAAATACATAACAGTCTCCCAACTAAACAAATATGTAAAAAATTTACTTGATGAAGATCAGGACTTAAAAAAGGTATATTTAAGAGGAGAAATCTCTAATTTTAAACAATACTCAAGTGGACATTGTTACTTCACTTTAAAGGATAAAAAAAGTTCCATTAATGCGGTTATGTTTAAGTCCTATGCTAATTTTCTTAAATTTAAAGTTGAAGATGGTATGCAGGTATTAATCAGAGGAACAGTTAGCCTATATCCTGAACGTGGTAAATACCAGATATATGTTAAAAGAATGCAAGTTGATGGAAAGGGAGATTTACTTGTAGCATATGAACAATTAAAGAGGAAATTATCCTCCGAAGGTTTATTTGATGAGGACAATAAAAAACCGATACCAAGGTTTCCGAGGAGAATTGGAGTTATAACCTCACCTACTGGTGCTGCAATTAAAGATATTATTACCACCATTAAAAGAAGATGGCCATATACAGAAATCATATTATTTCCGTCATTGGTCCAGGGAGAACTTGCAGGTAGAAACATAGTAAAACAAATAAGGAAAAGCCAGAAATATAACCTTGATACTTTAATTATCGGAAGAGGTGGAGGAAGTATTGAAGATTTATGGCCATTTAATGAGGAGATTGTTGCAAGGGCGATTTCCTATTGTAACATCCCCACAGTAAGTGCAGTAGGTCATGAAAGGGATTATACCATAGCCGATTTCGTTTCTGATTTAAGAGCCCCTACACCAACTGCTGCAGGAGAATTAGTTGTACCTGATAAAGAAAGCATTAAGTCAAAAATTGATTACCTGCATTCTAGGGCTTTTAAAAATATTGAAAATAAGATAAATAATCATCAAAAAGAATTAGAAAATATTAAATCCAAAGGTTTATTTACAAATCCTGAGGAAATATACGAACTTAAGGAATTGGATTTGGATAATTTAAAAAGCAGATTAGAATACAGTGCTAACAATTTAATAAAATATAAAGAACAGGACATAAACAGCATTAAAAATTCTTATCTTTTAAAAAACCCCTATTCCATGGTGAATAAAAAATATGACAAATACTCAAATATAAGCTATAAATTGAAGGTTGAATCAGAATCAATTATTAACAAAAAAGAGAACCGATTAAATAGATTAAAGAATGCCTACCCCATTAAGAATCCGAATTATATTCTAGATAAAAATTTTAATAAATATATTGAATTATTCGAGAAACTAGAATTATTAAACCCGTTAAATACATTAAAAAGGGGTTATACATTAGTAAAACACGATGGAAAATATATCAAATCATCAAAGAATCTTAAAAGTGGGGACACGATAGAAGTAGAATTCAACGATGGAAATATTAATACCAAAGTAATATAAAGGGGATAAAATGGAAAACAACAACTTAGAAGATTATTATAAACAAAAAAACATTGAAGACAATAGTTTTGAAGAGAATATTAAAGAATTAGAGGATATTGTAAATAGGTTAGAAAGTGGAGACATACCACTTGATGATGCCATAAAAGAGTTCAATAAAGCAATGACCTTAGTTAAATCCTGTGATGAAAAGTTAAAAGAGGCCAAAGATTCCATATCCAAAATTGTAAAAGAAAATGGAGAAATTATTGATTTTAATTTAGATGAAAATACCGAATAAATTAATCAGTTATACAATCCTTACATATTCCAAGTAATGGTGCAACTTTAATTTTAATATTATGTGCAACCATCTTAGGACCACTATTTCCGTCGATTACTGTAAAATTATCATGTTTATCTGCAAGTTCCAGATATTTATCTTTAACAGATGATAAAAACTCTTCATTTTCAAATTCATCCTTACCTTCTGTTCTAGATACTGAGGTTTTCAAATCCAAATCAAGTAATATCACCATATCCGGAATTTTAGCAAATTTATTTATCTCTTCAATCCAATCTGCAGGTTCCTGATATACTAAACTAGAATAAAAAGATCTATCACTAATGACCACCTTATTTTCTTTTTGAAAACTTTCAATATCATTCATAAGCAATGTCCTATCTGCTGCAAAAAGTAGACCCAATGTTTTTTGCATATATTCTGAAGTGGCATTCTCATCTTGTAATAATTTTCTTATAAGTTTACCAATATCACTATCTGTAGGTTCCACTACAGTTTCTACCTGAAAACCATTATTAACTAACCAATCTTTTAATAGTTCTATTTGTGTAGTTTTACCTGCACCATCAATTCCCTCAAATACAATATACATAGAATCACTATTATAAATTAAATAATTTTAAAATATTCTAATAAATTTAAAATAAATAAAGATTAAATAATTAATTATTATATAATGTTTTTTAATTTCAAATTATAAAAATTTACCATTATCGTTTTATTAATTTTAAGGAGATATGAAATGAATCTTAAAGAATTACTTGCACCTGCAGGATCATATGACATATTCGTAATTGCCATAAATGCAGGAGCTGATGCGGTTTATTTATCTGGACATCGTTATGGGGCAAGAGCATTTGCCGAAAACTTTACCTCTGAGGAATTAGAGCAAGCTGTTAGATATGCTCACTTAAATGGTGCCACAGTACATGTTACTGTAAATACATTAATGAATAACTCAGAGGTTATATCTGTTTTAAAATATCTTCACTATCTTTATAGAATTGGTGTTGATGCTGTTATTATACAGGATTTGGGAATTGTAAATCTAGCCCATGGATTCATTCCAAATCTTGAAATTCACGCATCCACCCAGATGACCATTAGAGATTATGAAAGTATTAAATGGGCCTATAAACAGGGTATGTCACGTGTAATATTACCTCGTGAGATGAGTGTTAATGAAATATCCAGAATTTCAAAAAGATTAAAAGAAGATAAGATACCTATGGAACTTGAAGTCTTTGGTCATGGTTCTTTATGTTACTGTTTAAGTGGAAAATGTTACATATCTTCATTTAACAATGGCAGAAGTGCCAATCGAGGTGCATGTACCCAACCTTGCCGTAATCAATATAGGCTCAGATATCATAACCATACAATAAGTAATGGCTGTTTAATCTCAACACATGATCTTGCAACTTACAGCAATCTTAAGGAAATTTCCGATGCAGGTGTTTGTTCTGTAAAAATTGAAGGTAGACTTAAGTCTGCAGATTATGTAGGTACAATCGTCCATTCATATCGTAATATGCTAGATATCCTTAAAAAACATGAAGAAAATGAGAAATTAGGAATCAATAAAGAAATTACAATAGATGGTAAAACCGAAGAGGAAATCGTAAAGGAATTAAAATATGATTTAGATTTAGCCTTTAACAGATATTACACAAATGGATATATTTCAAATGATTCCCCAGGAGATGTGATGGGAAGGGAAAGTTCATATCACCAGGGAATCTATATAGGAGTGATTACCAATATTGACGGAGAACTTATCACCATTGATACAAGCAAGAAACAACATCCAGTTACACTTCAGAATGGTGACGGAATAGGATTTAAATATAGGGGAAAGATCAAAGGTATTTACATCGACAACATAATAAAACAGACAGACAACGAAATTCAATTGAATACTACAAGGGATGTTCGCATTGGAACTGAAGTTTACCTAAGTTATTCCAAGGAGGCCCATGATAAACTTAAGAAATATACAAAAGAACAAATCAAACCAAGCTATCCAATGACTTTAGATTTAAAAATTGATGAAAACAGACATATAAGCGGAAGGATTACATTTGAAGTTAAAGATGACTCTGTCCAATACGATTATACCTCAGAGTATTCCCTTGAAGATGCTATTAAAAAACCAATTGATGAGGAACAGATTATAAAACAAATGTCAAAAACTGGAGGTACTCCTTTTTATATTAAGGACATAACTGTTGAAGAAATTAAAGATAGTTTATTCATTCCAACCAGTAAACTAAATCAAATCAGAAGAGAAATCCTAGATAAAGGTTCCGAGCTTCTTCTTGATTATTATATACCTGATAAGGATGAGGTTAAGGATATTAAAAAATCAATTAAAAAGTATGGAAAAGAGTATAAAAACAGGGGTAAATTCCTAGAAGCCACAGAATCCAATTATGAGAAAAACTATAACAAATACATTGGTTTAAATGTTTATGTGGATAATTTAAATCTTCTAAGGGAGGTTTGTAAACACCCAATCATTAGAGTCTATTATGACGCTAACTTCAACTATAAAGATCCGAAAGACTTCTTCAATAATGTTTCAAAAGAACTGGAAAAGGCATATGAAATAGCCAATGGAGTGGAACTTGTTTGGGTTTTATCCTCATTCATCTCAGAAAAGGACATTGAAAAATCCAATAAGATCATCAATAGTCTTAAAAGAAAAGGGGTTTCTATTAATGTAATGTGTGATGCTCCAGGACTTGCAGATGTATTCGACTGTAAGGTTTATGGTCACCACAATCTCAATATTTGGAATAGTTATACTGTTGATACATTGATTGATAGTGGATTTGACGGTCTTACAATCTCTAATGAATTATCAAAAGATGAAATTAAAGAATTAACATTAAGAGAGGAAAATAAAGAATTCCCACTTGAATTACTTGTACATGGAAACCTTGAACTTATGACAAGTAAAGATGATTTTTCCAAATTAAATGAAGGAAAAAACCTCGAATTAAATGACAACAAAGATTATGTGACATTAGAAGATAAAAGACGTAAGCTTAAAATCAAAATTAGATTTGACTACAATCGATTTAGTCATTTCTTCAATAATAACTGTCTTTGTTTAATTGATGAGATAGACACCATAAAGAATATTGGTGTTACAAACATTGTACTTGATTGCAGATTTTCAAGTGAGAAATATGTATCTCAGATTATTTCATTATATACCCAGGGTATTAATGGAGAGACAGATGGAGAATCTCTTAAGCAAACCATTTCCAATATTTCCCAGTCCCCGTTAGATAATGGTAATTTCATTGACGGAAGAAGATTAGAAGATAAGAATTATTAGAAAATCGGATTTTCATAAAAAGAAAAGTATAAATATTTTATTGGTAACAATAATTATAAAGAGGTGTTATCATGACTGATTTAGATAAAGATACTGAAGCAAAAATCTTAGAAGTTGTAAAACCTTATCATAAAGAAGAGGATTATCAATTAAATTATCTTATTACTGATGATAATATAATTAACATATTCTCAAGCATTAACATAGGTAATGCAATTAAAACAGAAGATTTAAATAAAATAGCTGAGATTCTAAATGCTGAATTTATTGGATTTAAAATTGTAAACCAAGAATACAGATTTGCATTTCAATTATAAATTTATTTAATACAAATTTTTCTATTTTTTATTATTTTAATAAAAGCTTTTTTTATGATCTAATTAAGATTACTGATTTAAATTAAAATACATTTATTAAAAACTGTTTTTACTCCAGAACTAAATATTATTCCTAAAGTTAAATTAATAATAAAATTCAAGTTATTCTTAAAATATTTATAAAAACTTTCGTTTTTAAAAAAAAGATTAAAATATTTATTTAAGAAATTAAAAATCTTATAGATTTATTATTTAATAAAGATAAAATATTATTAATATAATTAATTTATGAGGATACTATGAAAATACCAGAATTACTTGCTCCAGTTGGAAACATGAATCATCTTAAACTTGCAGTATACAATGGTGCAAGTTCTATTTATTTAAGCGGTAAAGAATTCGGTGCCAGGAAATATGCGGAAAATTTTAGTCTGGAAGAGATTGAGGAAGCTACTAAATTTGCACATCTTTACAATGTCAAGGTTTATGTAACTGTTAATATTCTTATTAAGGAAAAGGAAATCCCTGAAGTAATAGACTATATTATTAAACTATATGAAATTGGCATAGACGGACTTCTTATACAGGATGTAGGTCTTATTAGAATCGTACATGAAATAATCCCCAACCTCCCCATTCATGCATCAACACAATTAAATATACATAATCTTGAGGATGTTGACTGGGCAAAAGAAATGGGAATTAAAAGAATAGTATTACCCCGTGAATTAAAACTTAAAGAGGCTAAAGAAATAACAAAATATGCTCATCAAAATGGTATTAAAGTTGAAATGTTTCTACATGGAGCATTATGTTATTCCTATTCAGGACATTGTCTTTTATCATCATATATTGGGGGCAGAAGCGGAAATAGAGGAAGATGTGCCCAACCTTGTAGATTAAAATATAGTTTATGTTGTGAAAATGGCAATAGTTTAGATGAAAATTTCCTCATAGAAAGCAAAAGAAAATACTATTTATCTCCAAAAGACCTTTCATTATATGACGATTTAGAGAGAATTCTTTTTGTAGATTCATTGAAAATTGAAGGAAGAATGAGAAACGAGGAATATGTTTCAGTTGTAGTTAATACATATAGACAAGCACTTAATAAATTAAGACATAATAAACATTTACCTCATAACGAGGAGTTAAGTCTTGTTTTTAATCGTAAATTCACACGTGGCCATTTACTCGATAATCCAAATAGAATAATGAACTATAAAAAACCATCCAATAATGGACTTTTTATTGGAAATGTAGTTGATTTTAATGGTAAGAATACAATCAAAGTAGAATTGTCCAGCAAAACCATTCCTGAAAAAGGTGATGGAATATTAATTGAGGGAAAACCTTTAGAAAATAGCCAAAGGGATACATATGGATTTGAACTTTCAATCGATCCCAAGTTTGAAGACGATTTTCTTGTTCTAAAGACAATCAGAGAAAATAAAAACATAAATATTAAAATCGATAATAACTCCAAGGTTTATATTTCAAAAAGAAAAGCAATCAAGGATGAGACCAAACAAGGATTAAATGGTGAAAACCATAGTTATAAAAAATCAGTACTTGATATCGACTTTAAAGTAAATAAAAATAGATATCCAATTATTAAAGGACACCTTAAATTAGGAAATGGAAAGACAGTTGAACTAAAATACAAGGGCAAAAATCAATGGGAGGAAGCTATAAATAAACCTGTAGATTCTAAAAAAATCAGAGAAAACTTCAATAAAACCGACAATTTACCATTTTATATAAAACATGTTAATGTTAATTATACGGACAATCTTTTTACCCCTATGAGTAATTTAAATAAGCTTAGAAGGGATTTTTACCAGAAATTAACCGAAGAGATAGAGGAATCATATATTCCAAAAGACCTAGATAAAGTTAAGTCAAACTATAAAGAGTATAAAAATAATTACTTTAAGAATAGATATAGTAAAACAGAGAAAAATTGCGAAAACAAGAATTTGTCCATTTATATTAATTCATTAGATGCATTAAAAGAGATCAATAAAAACCCAATATTTAAAAGGGTTTATCTAGAGATTCCTCCAAATGAAATGAATATTTTATCTGAAAATTATAAAGAGAAATTTAATATAAACTATTGCGTTAATTTCATTAAAAAAGCATATGAGTTAAGTTTGGATAAGGATTATAACCTTGTATGGATGTGGCCCAAAGTATGTTGTAGAGACACAATAAACGGTTTATTTAAAACACTTGGAATATTACATAAACTAGACATTTATACAGACATTATGGCCTCCAACTATAGATTAGCAGAAATATTAAAGAATTATAACATTAACGTATATGGTTCTCAGGGATTAAATCTTTACAATCATGAAACAGCCAATAGCTTAAATAATTTTGACATACTTACAATATCTACAGAACTTTCAAAAGAGGATATTAAAGATCTACGTTCAAACTCAGATACCGATAAACTGGAAATTGTTATCGGCGGTATTCTGGAGGCAATGATTACAAGAAAGCCAATAATGTCTAAAAAAGATATTAAAAACATTAGAAAAGAATTAAACATTAAAATTTCCAAAGACACCGATTTGAATATCTCAATTAAAGACAAAAACAACCATTACTACCCAGTTAAAGGTACAATTACCGAAGATTTATACATATTATATTATGAAAGATTATCATTAATTAAAGAGCTAGACTATTTAAATAACATTGGCATGTCCAATTATGCCATTGATTTAAGATGGGAAAGTGCAGAAAATGTTAATAAAATCAGCGAAATATTTAGAAATGCACTAGAATCTCTTAAAAATCTAGATGACTTAAATCAGGACTTAATTAATAATTTTTGGTATAATGCAACCCAATTAAATTTTAACAGACAACTACAATAAATAGTTTTCATATGCTCTATCTAAAGAATATTATATATTAAATCCTTAAATAGAAATACTAAATTTCAATATGATTTTTTCAATAATCCAAAGATTAAAAAACTAACATATTCAACAATCGTCTTTTAATCAACATGAAAAAACCTATTGATTTGAACATATAATAAGGGTTTGGTAATATGATAGATGATAGGGTCAAATTAGAGGATATTAAAGGAGTAGGAGAAAAGCTCTCAGGTAAAATTATACGGGAACTTGGGGGAGAAGAGAACCTATATGAAATTGTGGATAACCTGGAACTTGAAAAACTTACGTCAATCGAAGGAATATCCCAGAAAAAAGCAATTGAAATAATGAATCAACTTCTTGGAAACCCTAAACAAGAATTTTTAAAAAGTGATAGGGCTGTAGAAATCTATGATGACATCATACAGAAAATATTAGCTTATTCTAATACGGAGTATTCCAAAAATAGAATATTGCTACTTTCACCTACTAAGGATAAAGAAAGAATAAAGTCCAATATCCAATTTGTAATGGATGCAAAAGAAAAGGTGTCAAATTTACCCATCATAAAACTTAAAGGTTTAATGAAAAATTTACATAAACCAATTAAACCAAAAGCACAGTTCGATGCAAGTAAACTCATATTAGTAGAAAGTGATGAGGACAATGCTTATTTAACAGATTTAGGACTTAACCAATATTTCTCCATTATTACTGCTAGGAACTCACCTACCCTTATAGAGGAAATTAGAAACTACGAATTAATATTGTATGTTTATTCCGAGGGACTTCTTGATTTTAGCGATTCACCTAACGTTGTAATGATAAGTAAAGAATCTTCCAAAGAGGAAATCGTTCCAGACATCATGTTAAATTATTTTAATTTAAATAAGGAATTGTTTAAAAATGTTGGAATTATTAGAAAAATACTTAATTTAGACACTGTCCTTGAAGATATAGAACCTATTCTTGACGAGGTAAATATCGTTGAAAAGGATAATGTTGATATTGATGGGGCAGTACATGATGCTAAAGAATATGGTAATAAGAAACTTAAGGAGGAAATAAAGAATATTGACCTTGAAGGGGAGGAAGTGTTAGATCTATTAAATCATGAAATGCCATCAAAACTTGAAAATATCCTGAAAGACACATTAACCGAATTAGATGAGATGATTTATAAAGAAACATCAATAAGATTTGATCCTTTTATTAAAAAATATCCTCTTGAAATTGATGAGGATGAAATCAGACGTGTAAAATGTGATATTGAATCAAAACGCGAAAATAATATCTATGACATGAAACTTAACGCTACAAACCATCTTAAAGCAATAAAAGACAAGGCAGAAAAAGAGGTTGAAGAGGTAATTAAGTTCGACTATGAATTTTCACTTGGAAGTTTCGCATATGAATATGACCTACACGCACCAGTAATATCTGACGGATTTAAATTTAAAGGGGCATTACACTTAAATCTTGCACTAAAGAATCCTGAAAAGATTCAGAGAATTGATTATGAACTAAGTCCCAGAGAGAACATAGCCCTTTTAACAGGCGCAAATAGTGGTGGTAAAACCACATTACTTGAAACCATAAGCCAAATTTCAATAATGACACAGATGGGACTCCCAGTATGTGCAGAGTCTGCGGAAGTAATCATTCTTGATGAGATATATCACTTCTCCAAAAAACGATCACTTGATGCAGGTGCTTTTGAAACATTTTTGAATATATTTATGCCAATTGTTACTACAAACAGCCAGAAATTAGTACTTCTTGATGAACTTGAAGGAATTACAGAATTAGAGGCAGCTGTCAAAATTATATCAAGCTTTATTGAAATGATTGAGAAAACAGATTCCTTCGGTATTATTGTAACACACATGGCAAAGGAACTAATGCTATATACCGATGTTAGAGTGGATGGTATTGAAGCTAAGGGATTAGATGAAAACTATGATTTGATTGTAGATAGAACCCCGAAAATGAATTATTTAGCTAGAAGTACACCAGAATTGATTCTTAAAAGAATCTATGAAAACTCCGAAGGTACTCTAAAAGAAGTTTATGGAGAGGTTCTTAAAAAATTTGATTAAACAAATAGCTAAAACTAGTCAAAAATAAATTTATCTACCAAATGTAATTTGCCTTTATTACATGCAGGACACTTATCAAAATTCCATATAGAATCTACAACATTACCACATTTTCCACATTTCCTATATGCATTGTAAGGACCCTGATGTATACCATCTTCACCTACAATTTCCGAGAAGAATATGATGTTTTCATGTTTAGATACTTTTCTAATTAATTGTTCCACTTCATTAATACTTAAATCGGATTTATTATCTGTCAAATCATATTCAGTTACAAATTCTTTACATTGGGGACAGTACCATACTAAAATAAAACCTGAGATTAGAGATGCAGTCTTGGCTCTAGAGGTCATTATCATTAAAGCTTCCTCATTAATCTCGGTTAAATCCTCATTAAAATAGAAAACTCTATCTACATGTTCATATTGAAAATCGCAATTATCACATAAAAATAAAGAATATTTACTCATATTTAAGTTTTTATTAAATATTAACTTAAATCTTTTTGTTCTATCAATTAAATTGAGATAATTTAAAAACTTAATATTTAAAACTCTTTTAAGATAATGAAAGTTGAGATTCAATTAAAAACAATGAGATTTTTAGATAACCTAAAATTTAAATCAGGAAGTATTCACTAAATTAAAACAGTTAAAACAATAGATTAATAACTAAATAATTAAAACAACCACCAATAGTAGCTAAAAACAGATAAAACAAGATAGAATGATACCTAAAATAATTAAAATACTCAAAACAATAACCAAAAACAGAGATATGGCTAAAAAGATTAAGATAATCTTGTTTAACCATAATAAAAGTAAAGAATTTAGAAAAGAAATTAAATCATTTTATTCATAATTCGGATCTTCTTTAATAACTTTTCTAAATTCAGGATATTTGGTAATAAATTCCCTAACTTCCTGATTCTTTAAGGCGGTGATGAATTTACTATGTTTATAATAATCTAATTTATCTTGATGATTTAAGTAAATATGGAATAGAACACTACATTTAGGATCTTCAAGTAATCTATCACGATAATAGACAAATGTAGAATCATATTTAACCATTATATCAAAAATTGCTGCTGGAATATAATCATATAATTTAAAAATATCTTTAGAATTGTTTTCAATAAAATCTTTATTAAGTTTTATAGGAGATTCTTCATTTTCCATGTAAAGTTCGGTTGTTAACATTATAATCACTTCTATTAAATTTTAAATCTACAAACTTATCTATAAAGATAAAAGATATTATCACAGATCATCAAGATATGTGATACAATAATGAATATCACATACACAAATATAAACCTTTGCATTGTCTAAAAAACAATTTAAAAATTAAACAAATTGAAAAAAATAGCCATAATAACAATATTTTAATGAAAATAGTTCAAAAAAATAATTTCCATTAAATTAAAATCCAATGATAATAATTAAGAAAAAGGAGTTTCTGGTGAAATTACAGACAATAAAACAAAAAATAGAATATGTCCATTATTCAAGATATCCGATGTAAAATATACAAACAACAATTAATAAAAAGTTTTTTTAAATAAAAAAAAGATAGAAATGGATAAATTATTATAAAAAATTAGTTTAAATCATCTAAACTAAGATTACTATAATATTTTATTTTATCTAATTCATCATATGCAGAATTATCTTTAATTAATTCTTTAGAATAATTAAAACCTTCATCTAAAGATTTAACCTTATCTGCAACATATAAAATCCCTGCAGAATTCATACATGCCAAATCTAATCTTGCTTTATCTTTATCAGTATCCTGTTTATTTACAAGAATATTTTTAATTATTTTAACGTGATCATCTTTTGATTCTGGAGCTCTGATATAATCAGGATTTACACTATTACATCCAAACGTTTCAGGGCTAATATAATCAACCCTAATTTTTCCATGGTTTATGAATGCCACTTTTGTCTTGCCTATAATTGAGATTTCATCCATTGCAGGATTACCCTCATTATCAAAACCATGTAATACCATTGCCCTTTTTCTTCCAAGGTTTACAAGTACCTTTGCTATATCCTCAATTAAATCCGGATCATATATTCCAGTAAATTGTGCATTAAGATTAGATGGACAGGTTAAAGGACCTAAAAGATTAAAGACAGTACGGGTACCTAAACTCTTTCTAATGCCCATTACATTTTTAGTTGCAGGATGGTATTTTGGAGCAAACAGAAATCCATAATTACAATGTTCAAGTGAATAAGAATTTACCTCTGGATCAGGCATTATATTTACACCTAACGCCTCTAAAACATCAGCACCACCACATTTACTGCTTACAGATCTATTACCATGTTTGGATATCTCAGCACCACCTGCAGCTGCAATAATTGATGCTGCTGTACTTACGTTAAATGTTTTAAAATTGTCCCCACCTGTACCACACACATCTAGGAGATACCCCTTTGGAACATAATCAACATGGCGACCATAAGATGCCATGGTCTTTGCAAATCCTGTAATTTCAGGAATAGATTCTCCTTTAATTCTAAGGGCAATTAAAAATCCTGCTATAATGTTATCATTACAGTTACCTAAAATCATATCCTCCATACATTTAGAGGCCTCTTCTTCGGTTAAATCCCTTTGTTCATCAAGTAAACTATCAAAAATCTCTTCAATCATATTAACATCACACTATTCTTTTTTAGTTGCTTTTTTCATAGATTTAACAAATTCACTTATTTCCTTAAGCATTTTATTTTTATCATCAAGGTTATCTGCAATCCTATTAATTATTGCACTTCCAACAATAGCTCCGTCAGCACCAGATGCAATTACCTGTTTTACATGCTCAGGTTTTGAAATTCCGAAACCAACACATAATGGCATATCAGTATGTTGCCTCATCCTCTCAATCATATCAGTTGTATCCATATCAACATTTTCCCTTACACCGGTTGTACCCATTACAGAAACTACATAAATATATCCACCTGCATATTCTGCGATCTTTTGAAGTCTTTCATTACTTGTAGTTTGAGCTGCAATAAATACTTCTTCAACACCATATTTATCTGCAGCTTCCCTTGCATCTGATGATTCTTCAGGAGGCAAATCAGCACATAAAACTGCATTAACACCTATATCCGCCAATCTTTTATAAAACTCATCAATACCATATTTATAAATTAGATTATAGTAAAGTAAAAGTCCAAATGGTTTATCAGTATAATCCCTTAATTCCTCAAGAAATTTGAAGCAGTCTTCCACTGTAGTTCCTGCTTTAAAAGATCTGTTATCAGCATCTTGAACCGTTTTTCCATCTGCAATAGGATCAGTAAATGGAAAACCTATCTCCAAAGCATCTGCCCCACTATCAATTAAAGTCTTTCCAATTTCCAATGAAGTTTCATAATCAGGATCACCAACTACAATAAATGGAATAAATATACCTTCATTTTTAGCTTTTGCCTCTTTAAAAATCTCATCAAATCTTTTCATTTCCATAGTCTCACCTAAAACTAATCTACTTTAACTCCTAATTCTTTAGCAACAATATTCATATCTTTATCCCCTCTTCCTGAAAGATTAACAATGATGGTTTTACCTTTATTTTCAGGCTGTTTTGCATATTTAATTGCATAAGCAACAGCATGTGAACTTTCAAGAGCAGGAATAATACCTTCAACTTCACATAATGTCCTAAATCCGTCTAATGCCTCTTGATTATTAATTGATACATATTGTGCACGTCCAATACTATCCAAATATGCATGTTCAGGACCTACTCCAGGATAATCAAGACCTGCAGACACACAACTAGCTTCTATTATTTGACCATCATCAGTTTGTAATACTTTAGACAATGAACCATGTAAAATACCATCAGTACCATTGGTAATGGTGGAAGCGTTTTCATCGGTATCTGCACCTTTTCCACCACCTTCTACACCAATTAAATCAACGGATTCATCATCCACAAATCCTGAGAAAATACCCATTGCATTACTTCCACCACCAACACAGGCAATAACAGTATCTGGAAGTTTACCTTCCAATTCCAATATTTGTTTACGGGCTTCAGTTCCAATAACACTTTGGAAATATTTTACAATAGTAGGATATGGATGGGGACCCATTGTAGTACCAATTAAATAATGAGTATTCTCCACATTGGAAATCCAATCCCTAAATGCTTCATTAATAGCATCTTTTAATGTTCTTGAACCTGCATCTACAGGAACAACCTCAGCACCAGATAATTCCATTCTAAATACATTCATTTTTTGTCTTTCAACATCTTTAGATCCCATATAAACTGTTACATCCATACCTAATTTTGCACCGATTACTGCAGTTGCAATACCATGTTGACCAGCACCTGTTTCTGCAATAAGTCTTGTCTTGCCCATGTATTTAGCAAGTAAACCTTGGCCAATTGTATTGTTAATCTTATGAGCACCTGTATGTAACATATCCTCCCTTTTAAGATATATTTTACATCCTAATTTTTTTGATAAATTCTCAGCATAATATAATCCGGTAGGTCTTCCTGCAAATTCCTTTAAATATTTATGATATTCTTTTTGGAATTTTTCATCTTCCATAAATTTATAAAATCCCTCTTCCAACTCTTCAATAGCCGGCATTAATAACTCGGGAGCATATACTCCACCATATTTACCAAATCGTCCATCATATTTCATAAATAACACCTATAAAAATTTTTTTTATAATACTCGAATAAAAATCAATTTTTGAAAAATAAAATTCTAATGTTTAAATCACATCTATAATCAAATATATTAAATGAAAATTAATTAGTTTTAATTAAATTAACAATGTCTTCAATTTTATCAACGTTCTTAACTCCAGGTTTATCTTCAACTCCACTATTTACATCAATCATGTCAAAACTATCCAAGTTTTCATAAATCGATTTCAGATAACCATAATTTAATCCACCTGCAAGTATAATTTCACAGTTCGGATTTTCTCCTTTTACCATATCCCTTGCTTTTAAAGCTGTTTCAATTGGAATATGAGTATTTGTTCCACCAGTTAAACCGTCTTTAATATAATCCAATAATATTCCATCTGCATGATTTGAAAACAACTTTAAATCTTTTATTTTTTCATCTGTAATTTCATCTTTTATTCCAATTACTTTAATTATAAATAAATCTTCCAATTTACTGTGAAGCTCATCTATTGAATCAATACTTATATTTGAGTGGAATTGAAGTCTTTTAATATGTGATTTATTAACTTTTTTCAAGATATCCGAAGGATTCGAATCATCTAAAATCAAGGTTGGATAATGTTTATCATCCATGTCTTTTGACAGTTCAATAACCTCATCTAAATCAAGATATCTTTTAGATCTTTCGATATTAATAAAACCAATATGATCAACATTTAATGTGGAAATCTTATCGATAATATCCTTATTAGTAATGCCACAGATTTTAATCTTTAAAGACATTTTAACACCTGTTTAAACCTTTATTTAAACTATAAACAAATTCTTTAGTTTCATCAATAGATTTATTCCTAAGCAAAGCTGTTCCAATAAGTAATCCATCGGCACCATAAGATTGTAGAAGTCTACCGTCTTCAACGGTATTAACTCCACTTTCTGATACCAGATAGGATTTTACATATTGCCCTAAATCCTTAGTTGTATTGAAATCAATGGTAAAATTAGATAGATCACGATTATTAATACCAATAATTGGAGCATTTAAATCATTGGCAGCTTCAATTTCTTCCTTGCTATGACATTCCACCAAAGTATCCAATCCAAGATCATTTGCAATCCCCATATATTTTTCCATATCTGGACAAACATCACTGATAAGCAATATACAACTTGCACCTGCAATAGCCGCCTCATAAACCATGTATTCATCTATTACAAAATCCTTTCTCAAAACTGGTTTATCCGTAGAGTCTACTGCCTTTTTAAGATTTGAAAGATTACTCTTAAAGTATGATTCCTCGGTTAAACAGGAAATCATATCCACATTAACCTGATTATAAACATTCATTACATCTTCAACTTTTACAGAACTGATATGTCCTTTAGATGGAGAAGCAGGTTTGAATTCAGCGATGATTTTGGTATAATCATTCTTTTTGAACTCCTCTAGGAACCTAAAACTATTATCAATAGTGGATACTTTATCCTCCGCTTCTTTTTTAATTTCAAATAAAGATTTTTTATCCTTTTCTTTCTTAATAATCTCTTTTTTATTTAGGATAATCTCATCAACTACACCCATAATACCACAACTTATAGTTTCAAGAAATTTTGGATAATTAAATCAGAATAGTGAGCCCCGATAGATTCCGGATGAAATTGAAGACCATAAACTTTTTTATCGTCATCCTCTATTGCCATAATAATATTATCCCCATTTCTTGCCGTGACTTTAATATTAGAAGGAACAGTTGAATCGTCACATATCAATGAGTGATATCTTATAATGTCAAATTCCTCAGGTACTCCTTCAAATAGTTTTGACTGTGAATGTTTAATTGTATCCTTTTTACCATGGACCGGTTTAGATTTAATTATACTGCCCCCATATGTATAAAAGATACCTTGATGACCAAGACAGATTCCAAGAATCGGAGTATCCTCCATTTTTAATATTACCTCCCCACAGATACCAAAATCATCGGGATTGGTAGGATTTCCAGGCCCTGGAGATATAATAATATGGGAAGGATTTAACTCTTCAATCTCATTTAAAGTTATTTTATCATTCCTTACAACTTTAATATCACTATTAAATTTACCAATTAATTGATAAAGGTTGTAAGTGAAAGAATCATAGTTATCAATTATCAATATCATATCTATTCCTCCATTTTTTCTCCAGCTTCTTTTAGAGCCTGTACAATTGCCTGTCTTTTACGGGCACATTCCAAATATTCATTTTCAGGTATTGAATCATATACAATTCCTGCACCTGCCTGGATTTCTGCTCTTTCCTTATTAGTTGTTAATGTTCTAATTGTTATTGCAAAATCAGCATTACCATTAAGTCCAAAATATCCTACTGCTCCACCATAAGGACCTCTTCCATAGTTTTCCTTTTCATTTATAATATTCATTGCCCTTATTTTAGGAGCGCCACTTAATGTGCCTGCAGGGAAAAGACTCATAAAAGCGTCAATAGCATCCTTATCATCCTGAATTTCACCTACAACATGTGATACAATGTGTTGTACATGTGAAAATTTTCTAATCTCAACAAATTCTGGAACATCCACGGTACCAATTTTAGAAACCTTTCCCACATCGTTACGTGAAAGATCCACCAACATTAAATGTTCTGCAAGTTCCTTCTCATCAGATAATAAAGATTTTTCAAGTTCCAAATCCTCATTCTCATCCTTTCCTCTTGGACGAGTTCCTGCAATAGGATATGATTCAAGAACGCCTCCTTCAAGTCTCATCAACATTTCAGGAGAGGAACCTATTATCTCCCTATCCCCTAGTTTAATGTGATACATATAAGGGGAGGGATTGATTTTTCTTAGATGTTCATATAATGGCAATTTACTACCCTTTAGGATGAAATTTTCTGAATTGGACAGTACAACCTGAAAGATTTCACCATCGGTAATCTGCTTTTTAGCTTGAGAGACAATATTTTCATATTCTTCTTTAGTAAAATCATCCATTAATTTTTTATATTCTAGAATTCCATTGGTATGAACTTCATTATAAATTCTGTCAATCAAATCAAGCCTGTTTTTATTATAAGTTACATATTCACATTTATTATTAATCCTATCATAGATTACACAGTCTAAAAATAGACCAAATTCAAAGTCAGGATAGGAACTTTTGTTTGTAGGAACATCTTCAATATATTTTATGGATTCATAGGAGACATAACCTAAAAGACCACCATAAAATCCTTTAGCAGGAAAATCATAATTGGTTAATTGTTTTAAATCCAAGAATGGATTTTCACATTCATATTCAACAACCTCATCATCAGTTGTAACAGTGACCAAATTATCATGAGCCTTAATTTTTGCGATTGGATTGAAACCCACTATTGAAAATCTTGCAAGTCCGCTATCAGTTTCCATTGATTCAAGTAAAAATGCATCATTATAGTTATAATATAAATTTTTAAAAAGAACAAAAGGGGATTCAATATTTACATCAAATGATTGAGGTTCTCCTATAAAAGATTTGATCTTATCATATATTTCTTTTTTTGAAATAGTACCACCTTATTTTTCAAGATTATTAGTTAAAATTTTTAAGATTTTTAAATAAAAACATAATATTTACAAATTAAAACAATAAATTGACTATTAAGAAACAATATTCTATTTTAAAAAACATTGAATCATAATATAGAATTAGAAAGATCTTAATAAATTATTTAATAGTAATCTTTCCATATATAATATTGCTACAAAGTACTATTTAAATCTTTATTGTACAAAAATGTACATAGTATATTTTTAGGTCATAAAAAAGTATTTAAACAATTTGATTAAAAAATTTAATTATATGAAAGATATTTAATTTTAAAAGGATTTTATAAAATAAATTTATACAATATCCAGGAAAAACAGATTAAAAAATTAGATATTGAAAAGATTAATTAAAAAAAATTTTATTAAATATATCCAACCAACTTGATTTAATAAAAATTAATTAATCCTATTTTAAAAAAAATGATTTGAATTTAATTAAGAATCATTATAAAACTTTTCTAACCAACGGAGATAATATGAAGAAAAGCCATAATCTAATAATTATAATAATACTTATCTGTTTAATATTTGCAGTTATTGCAGTGGTGGCAGGTAGTATAGAAAGTTCAAATGATACAAGTAAGGAAACTGTGGGAGTTAATAATTTCACAGAGTCCGTTTCTAGTTTATTTATAAATAAGCCTGCTAAAGATCCATCAATAATTGGGGAAAATGAAAATGGTACAGTTAGCAAATACTATTATGGTAATAAATCATCAAATGAAACAATTATAATTATATTAGGCATTCATGATCTGGAAAGTGGAATACATAATGCGACTAATGAAACATTAAAGGAAAGAAATGATAGTAATAACCTTAGTAAAAATTATGTAGTTTATTTCGTTAAAATCAACCACAACCAAACCAAGTATAATGTAAGTGATTATAATACAAATAGGCGTATGGGAGAATTACTTGCAAATGATTATATTGTCAATGATACAAAACAGTACAATCCTAAACTTGTAATGGATGTTCATGAGATGGAAGTTTACTATGACAGCACTACATTCCTATTACCTATCACCGAAGATAGTAAAGGTGAAGAGGATGGAACAAAATTAGCAAATCTGATAGGTGTTGAGAAACATGCCACATATACTGCAGGTACAAGTCCCCAATATGTTACAGAACCTATCAGCAATTTAGGTTATGAATCAATGATCTTTGAGGTAAACCAAGGATATAATCAATCAACTAAAAAAGATTACGCCGAAAGATTAATAAATGCTATTGAAACATTTGAATAATAACCTAATTTAAATTATTTATTATTATTTTTTTAAGATTTTAATTCATTTTATTAATGTTTATATTTGAACTTGTTAATTGTTCTTTGATATGTTTTTATTTTATTAAAGTGGTTGGAAAATAGCATAAATCTTTAAAGTTATTTTCTATTAAAAATAGAATCATTTGTAAGTTTATATTAAAAAATAATAAAAATAGATATTTTTTAAAAAAAAAGACGATTTATTAAAATAGATTAAAATTAAAAAAACTATTTTTTATACTTATCTTAAAAAGCTGGCTATAAAAATTAAATATGATTTAAAACTTATTTTATAGTAAATAAATGATGAAATGGAGTTTGAGATGAATAAATTCAATAAGATACCAATACCAATATGCGGTGTTTTTCTAGCTTTAGTTAGTCTTGGAAATCTTCTTGGGGAGACAAATATCACTGTTAAATATTTACTTGGAACAACTGGAGTAATTTTAGTTTTAAGCTTATTTATTCAAACATTAAATGATATGGAAGATTTTAAGAATGATTTAGATAGCCCCATATTATTAGGTACCTTTGGAACATTATCCATGGGGCTTATGGCATTTAGTACATATTTTCTGAATTATAATAAGAATATGGCATTAATTATCTGGTTAATTGGATTGATAATACACATATTAATAATTATAATATTTACAAAAAGATATATCATTCACGGAAAATTAGAAGATTTAACCACCAGCTCCTTTATCGTTTATATAGGAATAGGCATCGCTGCAATGACAGGCTTTAAATTTGATCAATTTAACTTTATAAATTATGGAACTTTCATATTTGGTTTATTAAGCTTTATTATATTGTTTTTCATTGTCAGCTACAGATATATTAAGTTACCAATACCGGATTCAACCAAACCTCTCCTATGTATTTATACTGCACCTGCAAGTATAATCTTGGTAGAATACTTCAGATTAAATATTCCAAAATCAGTTAATCTAATAATTTTTGCATATATAATTGCATGTATTTTATATTTATTTGCGTTTATAAATCTAATTAGATGTCTTAAATTACCATTTTATCCCAGTTATGCAGGTTTCACCTTCCCATTTGTTATAAGTGCAACTGCAACAACATTAGTAAATCAGTATTTTATTAATTTAGGAACAAAGATTTATATGCTGGATATTTTAGATAATATCGAAATTACAATTGCCATATGTATTGTGTTATACGTTTTAGTTCGATATTTACTTTATATTTTCAATATAAAAATAGAAATAAAAAAAAAAAAATAAAAAAAAAAAAAAATAAAAAAAAAAAATAATCAAATGCCTACTACTAATTAATATCAATTAATTGATTAAAATTGATTATAAAAATTTTTTAAAACCCATAACAAGTTAAAATATGTGATATTTTAATTTTAAATGTTATTTAATCTAAAAAATCTAGTTTTTGAATAATTTAAGATGATGAAAATGATTTATAAATCTGGATAGTTCAAATCTAGATAAATACTCTTTTTTTTAAAGTCAACAATAAACTAGATGAATGAAATTAAAAAATAATCTTTATTATTACTAATAGAAAACTAAATTGAAGAAATTCTTAAATATGTTTAAAAATCAAAATAAATTTTTTAAAAAAAATTAAACATTTAATATTTATAATATCAAAAACAAAGGTTAATCTAATGAAAATTAGGACTAGAACAAATAGAAAAACATTATCAAGATTTAATGAAATTGTTACTATCTTCAGACATTATGGTTTCGATTATCTTTTAGGCCAATCCAGATTTAGTAAATACAATCCATTTAAAAAAACAGGCTCAGAAGATCCGGAACAAGCTTTAGATGATAGTGTACCTGCTCGTTTAAGATTGATGTTTCAAGATTTAGGTACTACCTATATAAAATTAGGTCAACTATTAAGTACAAGACCCGATATTGTTGGAAAAGATATTGCCAATGAATTAAGTAAACTACAAGATGATAATCCCTCTGTCAGTTATGACGAAATTCAGAATATGATTGAAAATGAGTTACATGATTCTATTCCTAATTTGTTCAAAAGTTTCTCCAAAAAACCAATAGCGACTGCTTCAATTGGTCAGGTACATAAAGGAACTTTACCTACCGGTGAGGAGGTAGCAATAAAGATTCAAAAAGAGGGACTTGAAGATTTAATTCAAACCGATTTAAATATCATGAAATTTATTGCAAAGCAAGTAGATAAGGTATCCATACTTAAGATTTATAATCTACCTGGAATAATTGATGAGTTTGAAAGATCCATTAAAAAAGAAATCAATTACAACCAGGAACTAATGAACATGAAAAGAATAGAATATGATTTCAGAAATGATAAAACAATACATATTCCTAAATCATATCCCGAATATAGTTCTAAAAAAATATTGACAATGGAATTTATTAAAGGTGAAAAACTATCTAATGTCTTTGATAGTGATGATCCAAAATATAATAAAAAGTTGATTGCAAATAGAGGAGTAAAATCTTATTTCCAACAAATATTCATTAATGGATTTTTCCATGCAGACCCCCATCCTGGAAACATATTTATCATGGATGGAAATGTAGTGTGCTTTATTGATGAGGGAATGATGGGTTTACTTGATAAGGAATTTAAGGAAAACCTTGCTGAGCTAATGATTTTCTTCACAGAACAGAACATTGAAGGTTTAATTAATCAGTTGCTTTATATGGATATTCTTACTGAAAAAACAGATTTGAAATCACTGAAAAGGGACCTAAATGATCTATTCAGTGTATACTACGGAGCAGAACTTGGTAAGATTAAGGGTGCTATGGAGGATTTAATCAATTTAATGAGGAAGTATAATGTTAAACTTCCAAATGAATTTGTATTAATGGCACGTGGAATTGCAATGATTGAAGAAACAGGACAGAAGTTGGATCCAGAGTTTGATGTGGTTCCAGTACTTCAACCAATAGCAAGAAGAATTATAAGTAAAAAATTTAGTCCGACAAAGGTATTGGATATATTTAAATCAAATATCTTTGGACTAGAACATATGGTAAAGATTCTTCCTAATCGTGTTAATAAAATATTATATAAGATAGAAGAGGGAGAAATAAAAATAAATCTAGAACTTAATGAATTAGATAGAATCACAAATAAATTATCCCTATCACTGATTATTTCCGCATTACTTATAGGATCCTCTTTAGTAATGTTAAGTAATGTTGGTCCAAAAATTTTGGACATGCCGATTTTAGGATTTATTGGATTCCTGATAAGTCTTATAATGGGAATATTTACAATATTAAGATATATGGGAAATGACTAAATTCCCTAAACTATTTTTTTTTAACAGTATTTTCAAATATTAAATATCAATATACATTTAAAAAAAAAAAGATAACAATTTGAATAATCATATTATTCAAAGTTAAACCACTAATTCTAATAATTAATGAAAATAAGAAATGAAAAAATTATTATCAAAAAAGATTTTGCCCGTATACTAACTCTCATGCTTCACAGGTAGTTTACCCTTCCCTCCACGAGTAACCCTCGAAACAGGCAGCCTATCTAATGCTGGGTTGCTTCTAATCATCGACAGTTAAAACTTTCCTCATAGAAGGACCTAAGGCACCAGTCATTTTAACAATCAATACAGCATTTGAAAATATAAATTTTCACAATCATTAAAATGATACGACATAATAAGGTCTCTAAAAAATTGTATATATAATTAATGGATTTACTTTTAATTATAGAAATAATAACCTAAATTCGAAGAAATTAATATAAAAAATATTTTTAAAAATTTAGATTGATTCAAAAAGGGAAATGAAATTAATATCAATTGGTTTAAAAAAAGAATAAAAAATATAACAATGTTATATAATGATCTGTAAAAAAAGGCTAGCAGCGAAATGAAACTCCCGTAGATATCTCCACAGTACTAAACAAAACGTAACAGACTTTACTTCTGAGA
>Ga0256406_1000166_pt1 | contig 125901 bp, 113 predicted proteins | sample RumenRJG_03DNA_FD_185986 | JGI IMG/M metagenome (GOLD analysis project Ga0256406, IMG submission 185986) | Bovine rumen microbial communities from Lethbridge, Alberta, Canada - RJG_03 | ecosystem: Host-associated > Mammals > Digestive system > Stomach > Rumen | place: Canada: Alberta...
GGATAACTATCTCCACTGGTATAACGAAGACAGAATAAAAGAGTCATTAGGATATATGAGTCCTAAAGGGTATCGGGCATCACTTGGGATCGCCGTTTAGGCAGTCCAAGAAAATGTCCGCACCCCCTGCCCATGTATAATTGTCGTACGTGGTATCATCCGTCTTGAACTGAGAAAGATAAGAATCGTTATAATATTTTGCATGGATTGTGTCAAGATGTTTGTGTAAAATTCTTCGATTTTCTGCTCCGTGCTTGTTAATCCGTTATGCTGCTGGCTTCTCTGATTCCGTTGCTTCAGAGTTGAATTGTTGTTCAAACATTTGAAGGATCTCGGTTGATGCCTTTTTGAAGCCTCGCTGTGCCCGATCTGCATAGCTTCGGTTCAAATCGCTGTAATAGCAACAGACAAATCGTTCCAGAGCGTCCTCGTTGGGGAACTGTTCTTTCATCTTGGATTTGTGCTTCGGCCCTTTGTTGCTGCGTTCGATCAGGTTGGTTGTGTATATGCTTTTCCGGACGTCCTCTGGAAATTTAAAAAACGAATACAAGCTCTCACTCGCGCGTTCAAAAATACCGCGGAGACGTGGATAAGACTTTTTATGCTTTGCCAGAAACTCCTGCAATGCTGCTTTTGCTTGATCTTCATTATCTGCACGGTATACCGATTTCAGCTCGTTAAGGATCTGTTTATGGTCCTTTTGACGGATATGACGGGCAACAGTACGGCTCAAATGAACCTAGCACTGTTGATGCTCCGCCTCCGGAAACTGCCGTTTTACTGCATCACGCATTCCAACGAGTCCATCGGATGCGAACAGGAGAACCTGCTGCACACCACGCTGTCTAATTGATGCCATCAGTTCTTCATAGTTGGCGGCAGATTCTGTAGGGTACAACGCATATTCCAGGATTTCTCTGTTCCATCCGGGGTAATTCCAAGAAGGACGTGTAACGGTTCTTTGGCCACACTGTCGCGACGTACGCTCAGATAGGTAGCATCCATGAAGACAACCACATACTTATCAGACAACGGCCTTTGATGGAACGCTTTTACCTGATCCGCCACAGATTTGGAAATATTCGAAACCGTTAACGGTGAATAATAGTGGCCGTATAGCTTTTCAATCAAATCGGTGATTTCCCTTGTCGTAATCCCTTTCCGGTAGAGGGTGATAATCGTCGTTTCCAGATCATCTGTCCTCCGGGAATAGTCCGGTATTAGCTTCTGGTCAAAAGCGCCGTTACGATTTCGAGGAACCAAGATATGAAGCTTACCGTATTTGGTGTCCAGTTCACGGGAGTAATAGCCATTTCGGCTGTTTCCTGAATGGTAACCATCTACGCTGTGTTTCTCGTATCCCAGGAACTCCGTCAGTTCAACCCGGAGAAGATCATTAATGGCTTTTTCAAGCTGAGACCGAAAGAATTCATCGATCGATTCATTTTTTAATAGCGTTGTCATCAATTCTGTGTTAAGCTCAGACATGAGGAACCCCTTTCTTTGTTTGTGTTGTTTGTCACTTAACACTTTACAGGAAATCGGTTCCTTTTTCTATAGCTGAATTGGGAACTATCGTTTACACAAATTATTTTACACTATCTATCAACGTTAAGTAAAGTTATTAATTGTATATCGTTTGTTTATTATTATACCTAAATCTATGTTAAGGAATATTGAATATTAAAATACGGTGTGATAAAATATCTTATATAAGGACATACAATTAGGTATGTTATAAATTGTTTTGATCATCATGAACTGACCTCCCTCCTGGATTGTATTGAAAAATGAGCAATCTGAGGGGGGGGCCGTAACATTTCATTATGGCGATTTGACGGCAGCAAATCAGGCTGGAACATGACGATATTTCATGTGAAAGGAGTCTGACTTATGGGCAGAGTAAAGAAAAAGCCCGTGCTGGCATTGCTATGTATAGTTCTGTCAATTCTGACAATGGTTGCAATGATGCCGGGTATGGCGTATGCGGATGAGAACACCGCTGGGAGTTCTGATACGGCTGCAAGTACACAAGTCGAAAACCAGACTGGTGATTCTACTGATCCGAACACATCAACATCGGATCCATCAGGATCTTCAACAGATAATACTACATCTCAGAAATGGGATCATTCAAAATCGAAAACAGCGACGAATCTGGATAATAATTACACTTCAGAAGTGACGCTCTCGCTGCCGTCTAAAGAAGAACAGTTGACTACCGAAGTCTGCTTTGTTATTGATAAATCCAGCTTTGCAGATACACAGGGACCGGCATTGAGACTTCTTGGTGAACTTAAAGATGCTGTCAATAATAGCGGCGCGAAGGTTCAGGTCGATATCGTTGAATTTAACCGAACTGCGCATTACCATGGTTCTTATAACTTAGCAAAGCAGTATGATGAAATTGTAGACGCGTTTAAGCAGCAGAATTCCGGCGGAACCAACATGCATGCCGGGCTTCTGTTAGCACAGGAAGTCTTGGCCAGAAATTCATCCATCTCGAACAGCCGCAAGTACATGGTGCTGGTATCCGATGGAGACAGCTACCTGTATTGTAAGAATGGTGATTATAATAAGGCGTATTCCAGATCATATATCTCAGTTGAATCTGCACGTGGTTCTGCTTATGGCGGCTATTACGATGAGGGATGGTATTGTCCGAGTAACGGATATGAAGATACGGCATCTGGAAAGAAAAATGTGAAACGACCAACTACCAGTTCTCAAAGTGACTGGGAAAAATATCTGAACGATGTGAGGAGTCGGAATCAGGAGAGCAACGGAGATGAATACGATTTCGAATGGAAATATTATGATAATTTGTGGGATTTGAAAACTCCAGATGAGGTCACAAATGAGGGATTTGGGACACAGCCAGCAGTACCTAGATCGGCATCAAACCTGGATATGGGATTCCTGAATGCCGCGTCTGTGTATCACGATCTGGCTGCGAATTACCACTGCTATGCCATGGCGGCACCAAGTTGGAATACAGCGGATGGCGGGCACTCGGCATTTATGAATTACCTGAACAATGGCGCTGTAACAGATTTTGAAAGTATCAAGAATGAGATCCTCTATTACCTCGGAGCCGGGAGTACGGTCAAAGATTATATTGGATACACAAAGGATTATAACTTTGATTTGAAGGATCCTGATGATATGGTCATTACAATTGACGGAAACGAATCGGAGACTTATAAAGCTGTCAAGCTCGGTGAAAATCAGTACGGATTTGGGCCTGAGCTCGATAATGGCCAATATAGTTACGAGGTTACTTATACGCCGGGTGAAAAGACGGATGGTGAGCATATCGTATGGACAATTAACACGAATGTCACGAACTTTCAGCGTGTCAATCTGACGTATAAGGTTCAGCTGATGAATCCTAAGACTGCGCCGGGCACATATGGTGAATATGATAAAGATGGTTCACAGAAAAAGTCTGGATTATATACAAACAGTCGCGCTGTTCTCCATCCAGTTGCGTCTGACAAAACCCAAGGTGCTTCTGAGGAATTTTTAAAACCGACTGTTTCCTACACGATAGAGAATCCTACACCAATCGTACCGGAAGAGCACACCATCACTTTCCAGCCGAATAACGGTCAGCCAACATTCACACAGACCGTTCCGGACGGTGGAAAGGCAGTTGTACCGGATCAGCCGGTAAGAAAAGGATACACTTTTGAGGGCTGGTATACCGACAGTGCTCTGACCAAGGCTTACGATTTCAACACGCCGGTTACAAGCAGCTTCACTCTGTACGCAAAATGGACGCCGGAAAAGGTTACACCGACACCGGAGCCAAAGCCGGTTAAGCCAGCAAAGAAGAAAGTGACGGGAATCCTGCTTCCTAAGGTCATCGCTAAGGGCAAGCATACTCAGATGCTGACCTGGACGGCGCTGAAGAACGTTGACGGATACTTTATCTACACCAACCACTGCGATGAGGGAAAGAAGCTGCATCCGTTCAAGAAAGTGGCAGACTACAAGGCATCCAAAGCACGTGTCTACACCAGGAAGAATTTGAAGACGTACCATAATTACAAGTATTATGTTGCGGCGTACAAGATCAAGAACGGAAAGAAAGTCGTGGTAAGAAATAGCGTCACGGTTCACTCCGTTTGCGGAAACACAAGCGCGCGCTCCACGAACGTGAAGTCCGTAAAGGTGAAGAAGCATGCCGTTACCCTGAAGAAGGGCAAGACCTATAAGGTGAAGGCGACGATATCCAGGGTGAACAAGAAGCGCGCGTTCCTCGACGCGACGCACTGCGGACTGCTCCGTTACCTGACAGCAGACAGCAAGATTGCGGATGTAAACTACAATACAGGCGTGATCAAGGCTAAGAAAGCCGGCAAGACGACGGTATACGTACTCGGCGTCAACGGAATCCGCGATAAGGTGACGGTAACCGTAAAATAAGAGGAATAATCGGCGGAGATTTTCCGGTCAATCCGGATCGGAAAACTCTGACCGAGGGATAGCAAAGGAACATGCGGCAGACGCATCTTCCAGAACCAGGACGCCGGTCCGGATCCGGCTGCAGAAGGATCCGGGCCGGCGTCCTTCTGCGCTCTGGAGAAAGGGAATTCGTGATGGGACAGCCAGACAATTACAGCGGCTGTGCGGATATCATAGAAAACGTTCTGGACTATGTTCTAGTCCTTCGATATAATATTCACAAAAGGGATTTCAGAAGAGGGATCCGGACAGCCGGAGGAGAAATTCCGGGTTTGGAGATATTAAAGAAAACAGAATGGAGGCCTTGCTATGTTGCTTTTGTCCAGAGAAGATATTGAATCGGTGATTACGATGCAGGAACTGATCGACGCGGATCTTCAGGCGTTTCGCATGGTCAGCGAGAAGTCGGCGGATATTCCGCTGAGAACCAGGATTGCTGCGCCGAAACAGGACGGAAACTTTCTGTTTATGCCGGCCTATGCGGAGAGTCTGGACGCGGCGGCGCTGAAGGTCGTAAACATCTTTCCGCATAACCGCGAGAAGAATATGGATACGGCGCCTGCGCAGATCCTGTACATCGACGGAGAGACTGGATACATTACCGCGATGCTGGACGGAAATTTTGTGACACAGCTGAGGACGGGAGCGGCATCAGGAGCGGCGTTCCAGCTCCTGGCGCGTAAGGATGCTGAAGTCGGCGCGCTGTTCGGCACGGGCAGCCAGGCGGAGCAGCAGCTTTCTGCCATGCTGACGGCGTGCGATCTTAAGGAGGTCCGGATTTTCAGCCGCAATCAGGAAAGACGAGACGCGTTTACGGCGTCGATGCAGGAGAAATTTCAGTCGTCCGGAGCGAACATTGTCAGTGCGCAGTCATCCGATGAGGCGATTGATGATGCCAATGTGATCATCACGGTGACGTCCTCGCCGGTGCCGGTGTTTGACGGGAGTAAGGTCAAGCCGGGATGCACGATCAGCTGCATCGGAACGTATGAACCGGAGAAGCATGAGCTGGATCCTGCTGTTCTGCCGCGTGCGTCCAAGATCTACTGCGATTCTGTGGACGCTGTTCTTGCGGAGAGCGGGGATCTGCTGATTCCGCTTGGAGACGGCACGATTTCCAGAGACGATGTGACTGGAGAACTCGGTCAGGTTGCAGAAGGGGCCATTACGGGACGCGAGAACGATGAGGAGATCATAGTATTTGAGTCTGTCGGCGTCGCGGTGCAGGATCTCTGTGCGGCAAAGGTCATTCTGGCCAAGGCGGAAAGCGCGGGAGCCGGAACGCGCTGGGAATAATACCAGCTGCACGGACTGATATAACCTAATATGATAGTAAAATAACTTTCGCTGATATTCTTATATTGGTGAAAGTTATTTTTATGTGTCAATAAATATACATATATAAATGCGCACAAATAATGAAAATAAATTCTTATTTGTACAACTGAAATATGTCGTATTTAGAGCATGCGGAATAATTTTATTCGTGCATATCTGAAAATTACTTCAATATCATGAACTGATAATTGGAATTATTTATAATGAAAATATGAATAACTCATGTGCTGTACACAAATAATACATAATACTGTACAAAATCAGATACAATATTGGCAAGCACGATTATTTTGCTGGCGTCATTATTGAACTTGATTATAAAATAAGGTCAGTTGATTACGGAAGTTATGTAAGAACGGAAAAGAAAATATGTTATGTGATATGAAAGGAGTTTCACTATGCACTCGATTGCTGGGGTAATTTATTCACTGTATGAGGTATTATGGGGTCCGCCGATGCTGATTCTGCTGATCGGAACGGGCATCTTTATGACCATCCGCACAAAGGGCTTCCAGTTCCGGAAGTTCGGACTGGCTATGAAGAACACGGTCGGAAAGCTTTTTGACAAGACCGATGTTAAAGAAGGTTCGCTTTCTCCGGTGCAGGCAATGACCACTGCGCTTGCCGGAACAGTAGGAACCGGAAATATCGCAGGTGTAACCGGCGCTATCGCGCTCGGCGGACCGGGAGCTGTTTTCTGGATGTGGGTTTCCGCGATGTTCGGAATGGTCACCAAGTTTTCTGAGGTAACGCTTTCTGTACGCTACCGTGAAAAGAATGAGCTGGGCGACTGGGTCGGCGGACCGATGTACTACATCAAGAACGGCCTCGGCAAGCACTGGAAATGGCTCGGTGTACTGTTCTCCCTGTTTGCGGCGATCGCAGCAATGGGAATCGGAAACATGACACAGATTAACACGATTGTTACATCTGTAGGTTCCATTTTCACACAGTTCAATCCGGCAACTACAACAGCACAGCTGAAAACAATCTATCTGGTTGTCGGCATCATCGTTGCGATTCTGACCACTATGGTACTGTTCGGAGGACTGAACAGAATCGGCGCCGTAACGGAAAAACTCGTGCCGGGAATGGCCATGCTGTATGTTCTTTCCGCTGTTGTCGTAGTTGTGTTCAACTACAGAAATATCGGACCAGTCTTTGCAGACATCTTCAAGTATGCGTTTTATCCGCAGGCTGTAGGCGGCGGACTTGCAGGAACAGGAATCAAAATCACCATGCAGATGGGAATCGGAAGAGGAATCTTTTCCAATGAAGCTGGTCTCGGTTCTGCGCCGATCGCCCACGCAGCTGCTGATACCGACCATCCGGTAAGACAGGGTATGTTCGGAATCTTTGAGGTATTTGCCGCATCCATGGTCATCTGCACATTTACAGCTCTTGCTGTACTGACATCCGGAGTTGCCGGAAACTTCTACGGAAAGAGCGCAGGAACCAACATGGCAATCTCCGCATTCAGCACAACATTCGGAGGCAAGCTCGCTGCGATTATCATCGCGCTGTGCATCACCATGTTCGCGCTGTCCACAATCCTGAGCTGGAGTCTGTACGGAACCAGATGCGCAGAGTTCCTCTTCGGAACCAAGATCATCAAGCCGTACCAGATCGTATTTGTAGCGTTTGTTGTTATCGGAGCGGTAACAAAGATGGATCTCGTATGGACCATTGCCGATGACCTGAATGCGATGATGGCTATTCCGAACCTGATTGCAGTCATCGCGCTTTCACCGGAAATCATCCGCCTGATCAAGGATTTCCTCAGCGACGATCCGCAGTACACCTGTGAGCGTCTTGAGGCTGAGGCGGAAAAGAGACGCCTGGCAGAGTACCACCTGGAGAAGAAGTCCTCTGCAGAGAAGACAGGAACCAACAACTAATACCGGATCTGAAGCGATTCCAGAACATGCTGGTTCTGAAAACTGAATAACAGACAGTATATAGCGCTTTTATAAACCGCTAACCTCATATAGAGCCGTTGCAGTATGCAGCTTCAGGTTCTGAACGCATTGATTTTCATCCTCACTTGTTCAGAGCCGCTGCCATGCCGCAGCGGCTCTGTTTTTTGTGCCGGATAGTATTTATTCTGCTTTACAGACGGCCGTCTGAATGTAAATCTCACCGCAGATCAAATGTAAAATCAAATGGGTTTTACAAAAATAAAACCAGGAAGGCTTGAAAATGCACAGGGTTCCTGTATTTTACATAGGTTTTACAAAGATAAGATTTTTTACTTTACATAGATTTCGTAGACTGTTAACTGTCGAAGGGAGATAGAAAGAAACGCATCGAAGAATCGACTTCAGATGATCCCTCCGGCTGACTGATTGGATCATAATGCTTTTTGCAATATGAGAAAGGAGAAACATGATGTTATCAGGCGAAAAAATGAAATCACACGGAAAGTTAAAGGCGGCGGCAGTCCTCGTATTAATCGTCGCGATTATGATGGCCTTCACGGCATGCGGAGGCTCCAAGAGCTCATCAGGCTCCGGAAGTTCATCCGGAGGAAAACTCTCTGCATCCGGTTCTTCTGCACTTCAGCCTCTGGCTAAGCAGGCAGCAGATGACTATATGAAAGATCATTCCGGCGTATCCATTACAGTAAGCGGCGGCGGAAGCGGAACCGGACTGAAGCAGGTTTCTGAAGGATCCGTAGATATCGGAAACTCCGATGTAGAAGCTGCTGAGAAGCTGGACAAGGACGCGGCATCCAAGCTGAAGGATCACAAGGTTGCGCTGGTAACGGTTGCACCGGTTGTAAACTCCAAGCTCGGCGTGAAGAACCTCACCACCAAGCAGCTGATCGGAATCTTCACCGGAGAGATCAAGAACTGGAAAGAAGTCGGCGGACCGGATCTGAAGATCATGCTCGTAACTCGTCCGGATTCCTCCGGTACAAGAGCTCTGTTCAAGCAGTACGCTATGGAAGGTAAGGAAGAAGCTTCCAAGTCTGCACTGGAAACTGACGACTCCGGCACACTGATGGAGACGGTTGAGAAGAATAAGGGCGCGATCGGATATGTTGCACTGTCCTACCTCACGGATACCAAGAAGGCTGTTGCAGTAAGCATTGACGGTGTTGAACCGACACTGGAAAACACCTATAACGGCAAGTACAACGTATGGGGATATGAGCACATGTATACTAAGGGCGACGGATCCAAGACTGCACAGCAGTTCATCAAATTCCTGAGCGGCAAGAGCTATGTCAAGGAAGTAGAGAAGATGGGCTACGGCGCAATCTCCAAGCTGACCGACAAGGCGGCTCAGAATCATGACAAATAAAGCTGCATCAAGACAGCGCAAAGAGACAGCCTGCAAAACACTCGTTATGGTTTGCGGGCTTCTCATTATCGCTCTCGTCATTGTCATCGCGCTGTTTCTGGTCATAAAAGGGAGCGGCACTTTTATTCAATATCACCACAGCATCGGAGAGTTCCTGTTTTCCAAAGACTGGGCTCCTTCCGACACGCCGGGTCAGGGCGGCGGAAAAGTCGGCGCGTTTGTCTATATTATGGGATCCGTCTATACCTGCGCGCTTGCTCTTCTGATTGCTGTCCCGTTCAGCTTAGCTGCAGCGATTTTCCTCGCAGAAATTTCTCCAAAATTCGGAGCTAGGTTTCTGCAGCCGGCGATTGAAATCTTTGTCGGCATTCCGTCGGTTGTATACGGCTGGGTCGGCATGACCGTTCTGGTACCGTTCATCTCTCATAAATTGCATGCGCCGATGGGTGGATATTCTGTCCTCGCAGCGGGAATCGTTCTGGCGATCATGATTATGCCGACGATTACGACTCTGTCCGCAGACGCGCTGCGTTCGCTCCCGGACCGTTGCAAGATGGGCGCGCTGGGAATGGGCGCGACGAGATGGCAGTCCATCTATACGATTCAGGTGCCGATGGCCAAGAGTGGCATCATCACAGGAGTGATCCTGGGACTGAGCCGCGCGCTCGGCGAGACACTGGCAGTAGCGATGGTTATCGGAAAGACGAGGGTTCTTCCGAAGGGGATCCTCTATCCGACGAACAACCTGACCGCCGCAATCGCCGCAGACATGGGAAATACAGCCAACGGCAGCGAGTATAACCTGGCTCTCTGGAGTATGGCCTTGTTGCTTCTGATTTTGTCCCTGCTGTGTATCGCGGTCATCCACCTGACTCTGAAGAAAAAGAAAGCATATTAACCGGAAAGGAAGAGTGTATATGAAGGAAAAAAATGTACATGCGAGATCGAGAGGTGTCGATCACTTCATGACCGGTGTGTTCTATACCGTCGGAGGAAGCGCTATTCTGCTGCTTCTGATTCTTGCGGGCTATATCATCATTAAGGGGATTAGAAGCTATTATCCGGGCGTTCTGGGATTCAGCTCTGAGGGTATCGGAAACCAGCTGTTTAATACGATCTATCTGGTGGTGCTCTCGCTGATTGTCAGTGTACCGCTCGGGATGGCGGCAGGAACGTATCTGTCGGAATATGCGAAGCAGGGAAAGTTGACGGAGATTATCACGATGTCGATCGAAGCACTGAGCTCGCTCCCGTCGATTGTCATCGGTCTGTTCGGATATCTGGTGTTCATCTTGATGACGGGTGCGCAGAGCAATCTGATCGCTGGCGCCATGGTTGTCACGATCCTGAGTCTTCCGCAGATTACTTCTACGACACGGGACGCGCTGAGAGCGCTTCCGGATTACTATCGCTCCGGCAGTATCGGGCTTGGAGCATCGACATTCCAGACAATCTGGCATGTTCTGATTCCGGCGTGCATCCCGAGAGTCGTAACTGGAATTATTCTGGTCGCCGGACGTGGATTCGGCGAAGCGGCGGCCCTGCTGTACACGACCGGACAGAGCACGATCATCGACTGGAGCAACTGGAATCTGGCGTCATCGACTTGTCCGCTGAATCCGTTCCGTCCCGGCGAAACGCTTGCGCTTCACGTATGGATGATGCGTACTGAGGGAAGCATGGTTCAGCATTCTACGGAGATTGCCAATATCTCATCCATGATTTTAGTCATCGCCGTACTGATCTTCAATCTGGCGGCGCGTCTGCTCTCAGCCAGAATTGTAAAGAAGAACCGCGGAGCATAAAAAATGTGCGGGAAGGCACACTTGAGGAGTATACAGAATATGAGCGAGAATAAAGATAAAATTGTCGTGGATCATATGGATCTTTATTACGGCGATTTTCACGCCCTGAAGGACATCAGTCTGAGGATGCCGGAACATGAGATTACGGCGTATATCGGACCTTCCGGATGTGGAAAGTCGACGCTGCTGAAGTCCCTGAACAGGATGAATGATCTGGTTGAGGGCTGCAGGATTACAGGAAAGATCACGATCGACGGACAGGATATTTATGATAAGAAGATTGATGTCAACCAGCTGAGAAAACGGGTAGGCATGGTATTCCAGCAGCCGAATCCGTTCGACATGTCGATTTACGATAACGTCGCTTACGGGCCGAGAATTCATGGAATCAAGAACCGTTCTGCGCTGGACCAAATTGTCGAAAAGTCTCTGAAAGGAGCAGGTCTCTGGGATGAGGTGAAGGACAGACTGAAGAGGAATGCGATCGGCATGTCCGGAGGGCAGCAGCAGAGAATCTGCATCGCCAGAGCCCTTGCAGTGGAGCCAGACATCCTGCTGATGGATGAGCCGACCAGTGCGCTTGACCCGATTTCCACGTCGGCGATCGAGGATCTGGCGATGGAGCTGAAGGAGAAGTACACGATCGTCATCGTCACGCATAACATGCAGCAGGCCGTGCGTATCTCTGACCGCACAGCATTCTTCTACCTCGGAGAAATGGTAGAGTATGCGCCGACCGATCAGCTGTTCTCCAATCCGCAGAGCAAGAAAACAGAAGAGTATATCACGGGGAGGTTCGGTTAATGAGAATCCATTATCGGAAGCAGCTTGAAACACTGCATCTGCAGCTGATTGAAATGGGTGCTGCAGCAGTTGACGCAATTGATACAGCCATGCGCGCTGTGTTTGACCATGATCTTGCGCTTGCAAAAAAAGTAGGAACAATGGAAGGAAGTATGGATGAAGCAGAACGTGAAATCCAGTCTCTCTGCCTGAAACTGCTCCTGGGCCAGCAGCCGGTTGCCGGAGACCTGCGTCAGGTTTCTGCAACTATGCATATGATATCTGATTTGGAACGTGTCGGCGATCTGGCGGAGGATATCGCAGAAGTTGCGCCGTATATTGAAGATGATGAACTCCTTGAGGTCGTTAATCTGAAAGACATGGCCGATGCCGCCTGCGGGATGGTTTCTGACAGCCTGAATGCGTATGTCAAGCAAGATGTGAAACTTGCGCATGATGTAATCCAAAGAGATGATATCGTTGACCGCGAGCTGACCTATGCCAAGAAAAAATGGGTTGAACTCGTCTATGACGCAGAAGGGAAAAAGGTAAGAGATTCTGCAGAGGAATTTGCAGATATCCTGATGATTTCCAAGTACCTGGAGCGAGTAGCCGACCATGCGACCAATGTCGCTGAATGGGTTATCTATGCGGTGGATGGAATCCTGCCGGGTGATGAGACTGAATACGAAAAGGATGCGCATTCCAAGACGGAAACTGAGAACAATGCATAGATTTCTGGAAGAACCGGATGAATTGCGCTACAATAGAACTGCTTAACTGCATATGATTGGCAGAGAGCAGTGTATAAGCCGAACCAGACGGACAAGGAAAAGGAGATAGATGTGATTTACTGTGTCGAAGATGATGATTCCAGCAGAGAGCTGATCCTGTACGCACTTCGCGGCGCGGATTTTAACGCAGAAGGCTTTCCGGACGGCAAGTCGCTGTTCCAGGCGCTCCGGAAGGAAATTCCGGACTTGATTCTACTAGACATCATGCTCCCGGAGGAAGACGGCATTTCAATCCTGCAGAAACTGCGGGAGTCGCATGATACGGAGGAAATTCCGGTCATTATGGAAACCGCCAAGGGTACGGAGTACGACAAGGTCCGCGGACTGGATCTGGGTGCAGACGATTACCTGGTCAAGCCGTTCGGCATGATGGAAATGCTGTCCAGAGTCCGCGCTGTACTGAGAAGAAGCGGAAAATCCTCGCAGATGAGCGTTCTGCGTCAGGAGGCGATCGAGCTTCAGGAGGGATCGCACCGCGTCTATTCCGGCGGCCAGGAAGTCACACTGACGCTGAAGGAGTATGAACTGCTGCACCTGTTCATGAAACATCCGGGAAGGGTGTATACCAGAGAAGAACTTCTGCGGCAGGTATGGGAAGAAGATTTTGCAGGTGAGACACGCACCGTGGACGTGCATATCGGCACACTCAGAAGCAAGCTCGGAAAGGCCGGGCAGCAGATTGAGACCGTCCGCGGCGTCGGATACCGGATGGGAGCATCACGATGATTAAGAATATACATCGGTCCATATTGCTGGTTTCGTTGATCGTGCTGCTTGCCGCGGCAGGTCTGATTATGGGTGCAATGTACCCGTACTTTCAGAATGTAGAGGCGAACGAGCTGAAGTCGCAGACAAAACTTGCCGCGCAAGGAGTAGAACTGAACGGAAAGCAGTATCTGAAACACTTTGATAACGACCAGATTAGAATTACATGGATCAATAAAAACGGAAAAGTGTTATACGACAATCAAGCAGATCCGGCGACGATGGGAAACCATAAGAACCGTACAGAAGTGAAGGAGGCCATGAGAACTGGCTATGGGCAGAGCCGTCGTTATTCCAAGACACTGACTGAGCAATTGTTCTATTCTGCACAGAGGCTGAATGACGGTTCCGTCCTGCGGCTGTCTGTCAGCAGACATTCTGCGTTTACTCTTCTTGTCGGTGTAATCCCGGCAGTTTGCTTTGTGATCCTTGCTGCGATCATTTTGTCCCTGATCCTGGCGTCTCGCCTGGCAAAACGCATCGCCGCGCCTCTGAATGAGCTGGACCTCGACCACCCTCTGGATAATGAGGAAGAGTATGAGGAAATTTCGCCTCTGCTCGACCGGATTTACCGTCAGCAGATCGAACTTGGACATCAGAGGGATATTCTGGAAGAGAAGCAGACGCAGATCGACACGATTCTGGAGCATGCGCAGGAAGGCATGGTTCTCCTGACGCAGAACGGAAGAATTGTCAGCATTAACCACGAGGCGTCAGAAATTCTGCAGACCGGAATGAACTGCACTGGGCATGACATTCTGGCATACGGCAGAGAGGCTGCGCTGCAGGGGCTTCTGGCAAGGGCAATTCAGGGCGAAACACTGGAAGAAAAACTTGCCCTCGGAGAAGAGGTCTATCAGGTTAATGCGTCGCCGATCCTGGAGCAGGAGCATGTTGTTGGCATTGTCATTCTGTTCTTTAATATCACTGAACGTGAGAAGAATGAACAGATGCGCCGTGAATTCACGGCCAATGTATCGCATGAGCTGAAAACACCGCTTCACGCAATTTCCGGATACGCAGAGCTACTGATGAATAATCTGGTAAAGACAGATGATGTTCCGGAGTTTTCCAATAAGATTTACACTGAAACGCAGCGTATGGTCCGGCTGGTAGAAGATATTATCCGTCTCTCTCATCTGGATGAAGGAGTCCCGGATCTGAATACAGAAAACGTCGATCTATATGAGATTGCCCAGCAGACTGCGCAGGAACTTTCTGCGGAAGCGGATGCCGCCGGGGTTTCTCTCCGCGTCGAAGGAGAACCGGCAAAGGTCTGCGGATATCCGTCGCTTCTGCATGAGATTGTCCGCAACCTCGCAGAGAATGCCATTAAATATAACCATGAAAACGGCGATGTCCTGGTAACCGTAAAACCAAAGGACAGCCGCTGCATTCTGACGGTTGCTGACCACGGCATCGGCATTTCTCATGAGGATCTGAACCGCATCTTTGAACGCTTCTACCGTGTGGATAAGAGCCATTCCAGAGCGTCCGGAGGAACCGGCCTCGGCCTGTCCATCGTTAAGCACGCCGTCCAGATCCACCGGGGCACCATCAATGTGGACAGCAAGGTCGGCGAAGGAACGACCATTACAGTATCTCTTCCGCTTGCCAGGCGCGAGGTCAAGGTGCTGAAATAGGATCTTGGGTTTCCGGGTTCCGGATAGTAATAGAACGCCGCAGTTGCAGGGTGTTTAGAACATTTTGCTGATAACATTATATACATAATTACACGGCCGGCCGCGCGAACATTGGATTTCTGTTCGCGCGGCCGGTTCTTCTGTGTTCAGAAGTCAGACATACAGGATGATCAGGATAAACAATTGGAAGAGGAAGACGGAATGCACAACGGCATGAAGACGCCCCCCGGTGATCAGAAAACGCGTCCGAAAACGAATTATTCAGAGTATTACAGTTTTTCTGTGGTCAATCCGTGTGCTTTGGGGTACAATAAAAGGTAGATAGTTATGGCGCCGCACAGTGAATCAGCGGAAAAATATGGTCTGTCACATATATGTGAGTACAGACAGGATCAGAATGCTAATCTGCTGATTATGCGGCTGCAGATGATAGGAGAATAATATATGATAGAAAGATTTACGGGAAGCAGTGAGTACGTCGCGTCAGATGAACTGATGATGACAGTGAATATTGCAATGTCGCTGGAGAAACCACTTCTGGTTAAAGGTGAACCGGGAACGGGAAAGACGATGCTGGCGCGGGCAGTTGCCGATGCTCTTGGCATGGAGTTGATTACATGGAACATCAAGTCTACGACCAAGGCGCAGGACGGACTGTATGTCTATGACGTTGTTCAGCGCCTGTATGACAGCCAGTTCGGAACCAGCGGTGTTGACAATATCGCGCAGTATATTAAATACGGAAAACTGGGCGAAGCGTTTCAGAGAGAAGAGCAGGCGGTTCTTCTGATTGATGAGATCGATAAGGCCGATCTGGAATTTCCGAATGACCTCCTCTGGGAACTGGATCAGATGGAGTTCTATATTCCGGAGCTGCACCAGACCGTAAAGGCCAGAAAACGGCCGGTGGTGATCATTACCTCCAATGCGGAGAAAGAACTTCCGGACGCGTTCCTGCGCCGCTGTATTTTCCACTATATTGAATTCCCGGATGCAGAAGAAATGCGGAAGATTCTGGATGTACATTTTGAGCACCTGGATGAAGATCTGGTTACACAGGCTCTGAAATCGTTCTACTATATTCGCTCGCTCCCGGGGCTTCAGAAAAAGCCGAGTACATCGGAACTGATTGACTGGCTGCGTGCGCTTCAGTACGGCGGAGTTTCCGCGGAGACAATTACGGATAAGATCCCGTATGCCGGAGTGCTGCTGAAGAAGGATAAGGATTTAGAAGTTCTGCGCCGCCAGCTTGAAAGAAGATAAGGAGATCTGAAAGAATGTTCATTGAATTTTTCTTTTACCTGAGATCGCGGGGCATCAAGGTATCCCTGAATGAGTGGATGACGCTTCTTGAGGCTCTGGAAAAGGGCCTTCATCATTCTTCTCTGACTGGCTTCTATCATCTCTGCCGGGCGATTCTGATTCATGACGAGTCTGAATTTGACCGTTTTGACCAGGCATTTCTGGAATTCTTCAAGGATGTCGAGTATCCCGGGGAAATCCCGAAGGAGTTTATGGATCGCCTGAACCATCCGATTGTGGATGTGAAGGACGTGCAGATCGACCTGGAGAAGCTCGGGATTCCTCCGGAGGATATGGAAGACATTCTTGCGTTTATTCAGGATCGGCTGAAGCGGCAGAATGAGGAGCATAACGGAGGGAACACCTGGATCGGGACGCACGGCTATACCCCTGCGGGAAACTCCGGATGGCACCCGCACGGCATTAGAATCGGCGGCCGCAGTAAGTTCCGCACGGCAAGAGCAGTTGCGGGAGAGCGGAAGTACAGAGATTTTCGCAAGGACAATACGCTGGATACAAGGAGCTTTCAGATGGCGTTCCGCACGCTCAGGAGTCTGTCGGCAAAAACCGACACGCAAGAGCGGGAGCTGGATGTAGACGCAACGGTGCGCGCAACCGGCGATAAGGGTGGAATCCTTGACGTCCGCTACCGTCCTCCGAGGAAGAACACCATCAAGGTCCTGTTGCTTATGGATTCTGGTGGTTCGATTGAGGATTATGCCAATTTGTGCAGCATGCTGTTCCAGGCGGCGGTCAAATCGAACAATTTTAAGGAGCTGCACACATATTATTTCCATAATTGTATTTTTGACCATGTGTACAGCCAGCCGGATATCCGCCCGGAGCATAAGATTTCTGTTGACTGGATGCTGAAGCAGTACGGACCGGAATACAGAGTGATTGTGGTCGGCGACGCCATGATGGATCCGTATGAACTGCACGGGCGCGACTATAACTGGGCGTTCAGAACGTACAGCGATTATTCCGGCTATGATACATTTTTGCGTATAGTAAAGGCGTATCCGCACTGTGTCTGGCTGAATCCGGAGAAAAAACCGGCGCATCCGGGATACTGGTACCGTACTTATGAGGAACTGGAACAGGTTTTTCCGATGTACCATCTTTCTCAGGAAGGCCTGGAAGCCGCCATGCACAGGCTGATGCAGCGGTCATAAAATTATCGTGCCGCAGTGAATCGCTGCGGCATCGGCGTCATGACATCTTGATAAGCGAGGTGAAGACAGATGTATCGGGGATATGAAAATGAGGCAACCTGGGCGTTTGCGTCATACTTGAATAATGATCTGAAGGTCTATCGAAAATACCGGATTATTGTGAGAAATCTGCGGCTGCGGTATGGTGAGGAAAACCTGCTGAACGCATTTACAGATGTTCTGATGCTTCAGAAAGACAAGCTCACACAAAAAGAAAAAGAAGAAAATCCATATTTAAAGAAGATTCAAAAATCAGATTGGGAAAGTATCGATTTCCAGGCTGCGGCAGCCGGGTTTATCGGAAACCAAATGTAAGGTAAGACCGAGGCCGTCAAGGTTTAGAGGTATGGGCTGGTCAGTGTGCCCGCGAAGAGAGGAAAGGCATGTGGGAGATGGAATTCTCCTCATGCCTGGTTTTCAATCGTTTACTTTCTCTCTTTTATGCTGATTTTCAGGTCCAGCGCGTTGATGATACGGATGAGAGTCACGAGATTTGGCAGTGTACGGAATGTTTCAATGCGTGCGACCGATGACTGCGGCATGCTGCATCTTTTTGCCAGTTCACGCTGGCTGATTCCGCGCTGATTGCGGACTTCCACCAGGTGCTGAATCAGGCGGACGATCTCTTCAGCCTCTTCAGGGCTTCTGCTCTTCAGCGCTTCACTGTTGTTTACAAAATCCTTGCTATTCATTTCTTTTATCATTTTTTAATCTCTTCTTTCATCTGATTTTCAATGGTTCTACCTTATTTATTGTGCTACGGAACGGATCAGATGTCAATAAAAAATGATGCAAATGTCACTTAAGTATACTTCAGAAATCTTAATAATTAGTGAAATTTTTTGATGATATATGACATGCAGATTCTGTCCGGCAGCCTTCTTGCATGTCTGTTTTGTCTGTACAAAAGGATAGAAGTATACTTCTTGACATTTTTTCAGAATCTTATACACTATAAACGTGATTAGAAAACGAGGCGGGGCTGCCTTGAATTTTTATTTTTGTCAAATATTGCTGATAATGAGTAGTGAACAGAGAAAAACGGAGGAACTGATTTGGGAAGGCCTCAGCTGGATGAAAAAACAAAAAGAGAACATATTAAGAAATTAATTACCTGTGCGCGTGATCTGATTGATGAACGCGGAATACAGAATGTTACGATCAGAAGCATCGCGGACCGTGCGGAAATGAACAGCGCGACGATGTATAATTACTTTCAGGATCTGGATGAACTGATTACCTATGCCTGCATCAGTTATTTTCAGGAATACTGCGAGCGTCTGTACACCGAGAACCGATTCTTATCGGAGAATGAGCCGGAGGAAGTTTATCTGATGACGTGGGATCTGTTCTGTCAGTATGCGTTCCGCCATCCGGATGAAATGTATCAGCTGTTTTTTGGAAAATACAGCGGAGAACTCGGCAATGTCATTCATAAATATTATCAATGGTTTCCGGAGGAAACGGCGGAATTGTCGCAGAACCTGAAAGAAATGCTTGCAGACGCGGATATGTTCGAACGTAATATCCATGTGCTCAGGCCGATTCTCCCTGATGGTACTTCAGAAAAGGATCTGGAGACAATGAATGAACTGACAGTCGCTTATCTGCAGATGCTGCTCCGGGAACTGGCTGAGGATCAGAGCGGAAAGTACACACCGGAGATGCAGCAGAAGAGAATGATGCAGGCCTGTGTTTTTCTGCTGGATTCGGTTACCGGAAACAAGTAATCCGCTGACTGCGTAATAAAATTGTATTTGATGGCTGCTGCCTTTCTGGCGGCGGCTTTTTTCTTGCGCGTAAAATTTTGTCCGATCAGACAGTATAAAATAAAAGCACTATATTCATTCGCATAATTCTATAGAGAAATTCGATTAACAATCTTGATTATTTTTACTTTATATATTATAATCGAGATTGTTAAAAGGTTGATTAATTGAACGAAAAAAATAAAGGAGAAACAGATCCGAGAAAAACTTTCGGCTGTTATCTCATAATAGGACAGTATTTTCTGATTTTTGAAATCGGAAGATGATGAGGAATATGAATAGTCTCGCATGCGATTAGAAAATATTTAAAAGTGGAAATAGAAAGGAGATTCCAGTGAAACTTACAATCAACAATTTCCCTGTAGCCGAAGTTCTTCTCGGTTCTGAAAATTCATTCAGGGATGGAACACTGACAATCGACAAACAGGGCGCAATCGACTATTTGAAGGAAATGGATGAACACCTCACTGACGTGGATCTGGTTATCGCACATCCGGGAGATGATACGAGAATCGTTCCGGTTGTAGAGACGATCGAGCCGAGAATCCGCAAGGATGGACGCACACTGTTCCCAGGTGTTACAGATGATGCGGCTCCTGCCGGAGACGGTGAACTGAATGCACTGAAAGGCTGCTGTGTAACCGTAGTCGCTAAGGAGTTCGGGTCCTTTGGAGACGGTGTCATTGACATGGGCGGTGAAGGCGCTAAGCATACATACTGGTCCAAACTGATCAACATCTGCCTGGTTGCGGATACAGATGAAGAGTTTGAACGTCATGAGCAGCAGAAGTGCAATCATGCGCTCCGCTGGGGCGGACACAGACTTGCCGAGTACATCGGAAAGACAGTGAAAGAACTGGGCGCAGATGACGCAGAAAGCACAGAAGAGTATAACTTTGATCCGATCACCAAGAGAAAAGACAACGGACTTCCGAACGTTGTTCTGGTTCTGCAGCCGCAGTCTCAGATGGAGGCTCTCGGATATAACGATCTGTGGTACGGATGGGATTTAAATAAGTTCCTGCCGACTTATGTCAGCCCGACAGAGGTTCTGGACGGCGCGCTGATTTCCGGTTCCTTCATGCCGTCATCTTCCAAGTGGTCGACGTATGAGATGCAGAACTTCCCGACCATCAAGGAAATGTTCGCAGAAGACGGAAAGAGCTTCAACTTTATCGGTGTTGTTCTGTCCATGCTGAATGTAGCTCTGGACCAGAAACAGCGTGCAGCGATCATGGTTGCAGATATGGCAACTAACCTGGGCGCAGATTATGCCATCGTTACAGAAGAAGGATACGGAAACCCGGATGCAGACTATGTCGGATGCCAGGTTGCTCTGGAGGACGCGGGAATCCCGTGTGTCGGAATCTCCAATGAGTGTACCGGAAGAGACGGATTCTCTCAGCCGCTGGTTACACTGGACGCAAAGATGACGGCGCTGGTTTCCACCGGAAACGTATCCGAACTCTCCGAACTGCCGGCCTGCAAGACCGTAATCGGAAATCTGGAAGCAATGAACCGCGACGGAATGTCCGGAAGCTGGGGCTACGATGAGAAACTCGGAAAGTCCGCAAGAGATGACGGATCCATCATTATGGAAGATAATAACTGGTTCTGCGGAGATCATATTTCCGGACTTTCAGTGAAGACTATGGTTGAATTTTAGGGGAGGAAGACGATGAAAAAGGTAATTTGCTATGTCAATCAGTTCTTCGCTGGAATCGGCGGAGAGGACAAGGCCGATCAGACACCGTATATCGTTGAAGGCACAATCGGTCCTACAGCAGAAATTAATAAGAAACTGGAAGACGCAGAAGTAACCTACACACTGGTCTGCGGAGACAACTACATGGGATCGCACACCGATGACGCGATCGAGCAGCTCCTGGGCATGCTGGAAGATAAGGAATTTGATTTCTTTATCGCAGGACCGGCATTCAGAGCAGGCCGCTACGGCGTTGCGTGCGGAAATATCTGCCGCGCAGTCGAGAATCATTTCCATGTTCCGGCTGTCACATCCATGAATGAAGAGAACCCTGGTGTTGAGATGTTCAAGAAAGATGTCATCATCTTTGAAGGAGGCGCCGGTGCGGTAAAGATGAGAAAGGACCTGAAAGTCCTTCTGAAGTTTGTCAATAAGATTCTGGCAGGCGGCGAAAACGAGGGTGCAGTTGCTGAAGGCTACTTCCCGAGAGGATGCCGTCATGAGAAGTTCCTTGAGGATAAGCGCGAGAACACGGCTGCATACAGAGGCGTGCAGATGCTCATCAAGAAGATGAAGGGCGAGCCGTATCAGACTGAACTGGTCATCCCGCCTAAGGATGAAGTTCCTATTGCTGCTCCGATCACCGATCTGTCCAAGGCTAACATCGCACTGGTTACAACCGGCGGAATTGTTCCGGTAGACAACCCGGACCGTATTCAGTCCGCATCCGCAACAAGATGGGGAAGATACGACATCAGCAAGGACGATCGCCTGGAAGCCGGTGTTTACAAGACCATCCACGCTGGATTCGACCCGGCGGCAGCAAACGCAGATCCGAACGTCATCGTTCCGCTTGACGCAATGCGTAATTACGAGAAAGAAGGAAAGATCGGAAAGCTCCATCCGTACTTCTATTCAACCGTAGGAACAGGAACAACCGAGGCCGAGGCAAGAAGAATGGCCAAGGAAATCATCCCATACCTGCAGGAGGATAATGTCGATGCGATTATCCTCACCTCCACCTGAGGAACCTGCACACGTTGCGGTGCAACGATGGTAAAAGAGTTTGAGCGCGCAGGATATCCGATCGTACATATGTGCAACCTGATCCCGGTATCCATGACTGTCGGTGCCAACAAGATTGTACCGACGATCTCCATCCCGTATCCTCTGGGCGACCCTAATACTCCGCCGGAGGAGCAGATGAAGCTGAGAATGCACAGAGTCGGCGTAGCTCTGGATGCCCTCACTGCTGATGTAAAGGAACAGACTGTATTCAAGGTTCGTTACTAATCGCAGGAGGTGTGAGATGAAAAATCAAAGGAATCACACCGTTCTGATCTGGTCACTGCTGCTTTCTGCAGTAGTGGCCGGTTGGGCGATTCTGTTTAATAAAAGTTTTGGAAATGTTTCGAATGCGGTGTTCTCGTTTTTAACCACAGACTTCGCATGGCTGTATCTGCTGATCGTACTGTTCTTTGTCGTCTTTGTTGTGGCTATTGCATTCAGCAGATTCGGAAAAATCAAACTTGGAAGCGATGATTCAGAACCAGAGTACAGTACAGTATCTTGGTTTGCCATGCTGTTCGGATGCGGAATGGGTGTCGGACTGGTTTTCTACGGAGTTGCTGAGCCAGTCTCTCACTTCGTCAATCCTCCGGCAGGCTACGGCCTGAAGGCCGGAAGCAATGCAGCTGCGCAGTTTGCAATGAAATCTGCGTTCATGCACTGGGGCATCGAGCCGTGGGCCGTATATTCTGTGATCGGACTGGCTCTGGCATACTTTATGTTCCGCAAGAACAAGCAGGGTGTTGTTTCCACAACTCTGGACCCGCTTCTGGGAGAAGGCCGTCATCAGGGACTGAGAAAAGTCATCGATGTGCTGGCGGTATTTGCGACGCTGGCGGGTGTTGTCACATCCTTAGGACTCGGAACGCTGCAGATCAACAGTGGTCTGAATTACCTGTTCCATGTTCCGGACGGACTGATGACACAGATCGTTATCATCGTGATCATCACGCTGATCGTTATCTGGTCTGCGGTATCTGGAATTGATAAGGGAATCAAGATGATTTCCGATGCCAATCTCTATATTGCGCTGGGTATCATGGCCGTGGCATTTATTGTAGGTCCTAAGGTTGAAATCCTCAACAATTTCACCAATGCTCTGGGCCAGTACCTGAACTATTTTGTCACAGACAGCCTTCATATCGATCCGTACGGACAGAACAGCTGGATTGCATCCTGGAGAGTATACTACTGGGCATGGTTTATTGCGTGGGGACCTTTTGTCGGCGTATTCATCGCGCGTATCTCCAAGGGCAGAACTATCCGTGAGTTCATCATGGGTGTTGTACTCGCTCCGACGCTTGCGTCCCTGGTCTGGTTCAGTATTTTCGGTTCGCTCGGACTGAACCTGGGCATGAAGGGCAAGCTCACGATGGCGCAGATGAAAGCGATCGCGGCAAAGCCGGAGACAGGACTCTTTGTCGTTCTGAATCAGTATCCGCTTGGATTCATCATGTCAATTGTTGCAATCGTCCTGCTTTGCACTTTCTTTATCACGTCCGCGAACTCTGGAACGTTCGTTCTGGCAATGCTGACGTCCAATGGAGACTTGAACCCTCCTAACAAGCAGAAAATGCTCTGGGGAGTCCTGCAGGCAGTGACGGCAGTCGGACTTCTGATGGCCGGCGGACTGAAACCGCTGCAGACGATTTCCATAGCAGCAGCATTCCCGTTTATCTTCATCATGGCAGCCATCTGCGCAGCGCTGATCCGGGCCTTAAAACAGGATCCGTCATGCAGGCTCGCTGAATATGCGGAAGCGGCGTCCAGACAGAAGTAAACAGAAGTCCAGAAGAGATTCTGCTGTACACCGTTCTGGTGTTGACAAAGAGCAGAAATCAAGGAGTATTCTTGCCGGGTAAACTTTGTCCGGCGACAATAAAATACAAAAAAATTTGCGTTTAATAAACAAGATTGATAAATGTTAAACGTAATCCGAAAAAGGTTATCAAATCTCAGTTGCTAACAAAATTAATTTATTGTATATTTAGAATTATGAAGGAGAGCTGGAAATAGTGCTGAAGATCCGGCTCTCCAATGTGCTGTAAATGTACGGGAAACGGCGTTCTCTGCGGCTGTTCCCGGTCAAGTGAACGAAATTTTCAATCAAACATGCAGAGGAATTGCTCTGCAGAGGAGGATATTCAATGAACAGTGTTATTTTAGGCTCCAGCTATGTGCTGGCGCATACGCCTGATATGGTCATTCACAATGGTACAACGCAGACAACAGAGAGAATCGTCAATCCGGACGGTGACTATCTGAAGGAGCTGCCAAAGCACATCCGCACTTACGATGAGGCAGTGAATTACTGGCCAAACCAGGTTTACATCGGAAATGCGACACCGGAAGAGCTGGAGGAAGTCAAGTTCCCGTTCTATGACAAGCCGTTTGAGAACCCGTCCCGCTACGGTAAGTTCGGCGAGATCATGCCGGAAGATGAGTTCACTGTTCTGATGCAGGTCTGCGATGTGTTTGAGGTCGTCAAGCTGGATAAGGATTTTGTCGCTGCGACAAAGGATAAACTGGCCAAGGATCCGATCATTGACGATGCAATCATGGAGCGCGTTGAAGAGGGATTTGATATCGCTGAGATTCAGGGATATGTAGATAATAAGGAAGCAGAAGGACTGTACATCGATAACAAGCTGGTCGGCTGCGTAAAGCAGGCGCACGACATCGATGTCAACCTCTCCGCTGAGGTTATGCATGAGAACCTCGCTGAAAAAGCGTCCAGCGTTCTGTCTCTGCTCTATGCAGTAAGAAACGCAGGAATTAAGAAGGAAGACGTAGAGTATGTCATCAACTGCTCTGAGGAAGCATGCGGAGACATGAACCAGAGAGGCGGCGGAAACTTTGCCAAGGCTGAGGCAGAAATTGCAGGCCTGGTTAACGCAACAGGATCCGATGCAAGAGGATTCTGCGCAGGACCGACACACGCCCTGATCGAGGCTGCTTCCCTGGTTAAGGCAGGCGCATTCAAGTGCGTACTGGTTACCGGAGGCGGATGCACAGCAAAGCTTGGTATGAACGGAAAGAACCACGTCGAGAAGGATATGCCGGTGCTGGAGGACTGCCTCGGCGGATTCACCATCGTTATCAGTGAGAATGACGGTGTACATCCGGAGATCAACCTGGACATTCTGGGCCGTCACACAGTAGGAACCGGTTCCGCTCCGCAGCACGTTATCGGCAGCCTGGTTGCTGATCCTCTGGAGAGAGCAGGACTGAAGATCACAGACATCGATATTTTCTCGCCGGAAATGCAGAACCCGGATATCACCAAGCCGGCAGGAGCAGGAGATGTTCCGATGGCAAACTATAAGATGATCGGAGCTCTCGCTGTTAAGCGCGGAGATATCGAGAGAAAGCAGCTCGCACAGTTCACAAAGGAACATGGACTGGTAGGATGGGCGCCGACACAGGGTCACATTCCGTCCGGAGTTCCTTCTATCGGACCTGGATGCGACGCGATCATGGACGGAAAGATCAACCGCCTGATGATCATCGGAAAGGGATCCCTGTTCCTCGGAAGAATGACGAACCTGTTCGATGGTGTTTCCTTTGTCATCAACGGAAACACAGCAGAATCCGCACAGGAAGAGGGCGGCGTATCTCAGGAAGAAGTTAAGAGCCTGATCGCAGAAGCGATGAAGAATTTTGCGGAATCTCTCATGAACGGGGAGGAGAAGTAAAATGGCAGACAAGATCAATAAAATGATTGCAGACACGTTTCTGCAGATCGCGGACGGTCTGGAAACAGGCAGTTTCGCGAAAAAACCGAAAATAGCGCTGACCGGAATGGGAAGCGAGCACGGCGAGGAGAACGCCATGAAGGCAGCAGTCGCTGCAGCAAAAGAGGGCGTTGATGTTTATTACATCGGTTCGCTGGAGCATGAGGGCGTAACGACAGTTTCTGTTCCTGATGATGAAGCAGGCCATAAGAAAATGGAAGAGCTTCTTCAGAGCGGAGAAGTTGACGGTGCAGTAACTATGCACTACCCGTTCCCGATCGGTGTCTCCACTGTCGGAAGAGCGGTAACGCCTTCCTTTGGAAAAGAAATGTATATCGCAAATACGACCGGAACATCCAGCACAGACCGTGTTCAGGGCATGATCCGCAATGCGATTTACGGCATCATCACCGCCAAGACCTGCGGCTGCAGTGATCCGACAGTCGGAATCCTGAACGTAGACGGCGCAAGACAGACTGAGATGGCGCTGAAAGAACTGGACGAGAACGGCTACCACATTTCCTTTGCAGAGTCATCCCGTGCAGATGGCGGCTGTGTCATGAGAGGAAACGATGTGCTTCGCGGAACACCGGACATCATGGTTACGGATTCTCTGACCGGAAACATCCTGATTAAGATGCTTTCTTCCTATACTACAGGCGGAAGCTATGAAGCGATGGGATATGGCTATGGACCGGGAATCGGTGACGGCTACGATCAGCTGGTTCTGATCATCTCCAGAGCGTCCGGAGCTCCGCTGATCAAGGGAGCGCTGACGTTTGCCGGCGAACTGGTAAGAGGAAACGTGTTCGAGGTTGCCAAGAAGGAGTTTGAAGCCGTACGCAAAGCCGGTTTTGATGAAATCCTGGAGAAATACAAACAGCAGCCGAAAGAAGCAGCAGAAGAGAAGGTTGAGATGCCTCCAAAAGAAATTGTCACTTCTCAGGTTCAGGGAATTGAAATTATGGATCTGGATGACGCTGTTCAGCTTCTGTGGAAGAATAAGATTTACGCGGAGAGCGGAATGGGCTGCACAGGTCCGGTAATCCGTATTTCTGACGCTAATCTTGAAAAAGCAAAGGAAATCCTTGAAAAGGGCGGATACATCAGTTAATCATCGGCTGATTCTATCCATTCATTAACCTAAATACGCACACATAAAACCGCTGCATCAGACGATCTGACCGTTCTGATCAGCGGTTTTTTCATGGTGTCTGTAATTATATTTACCCGCGCAGAGGATATTTCTGAGAAGAAGCCGTCAGCCGGCAATGCGGGCCGGATCTCCTTACACCGTTTGACTTTTGTCTGCGCCGGCTGTGTTACAGCAGGCCGACGGCCATAAGTATAAACATAATTGCGATCTGTGTGATCAGACTTCCAGTGTGCATCATTACGCCCTCCATATAAATATGCTAGGATTTATTATAATATAGAATATAGTTGTAAACAACAAAAACGTTGCATGATATATGTTTACTGTAAATAAAATGGTAAGCTTGCGTCAGAAGCAGATTTCTGACAGCTGAGCCGTATCTTCATCATTCAGGATGCCGGTTATTATGATAATAACAATATTGATGGTGTATTTAACATTTTGAAAAATATTGGGAGACGTCATACTAGAACATAGTACAGTGAAAAACGTGTGTTAAAGAATTTACAATGCGTATAGACATAATAATATATGTAAATTTATAGTTTTCAGAAGTTTAAAAAGATGAACGGTTTTTTCGTATCTTAAATTCGTATGAATAAATAGTAGAGTGTTAATCTATAGATAAACATAATGATAGGCAATAAATTGCTATTTATGAAGATAATGTGAAGGGTGTGTAAAGAATAGATTGTATCTATGTATATGCATAAAAAAGACCGGACAGAAAAAATCTGCCCGGCCATAGAGAAATAAAGAGGAGAAAGCTATTTGTTCTTAAAAACAGGATCGCGTTTCTCAACAAACGCAGTCATGCCTTCTGTTTTGTCTTCGGATGCAAAGCACTGTGTCATTGCCTCAATCTCAAAGCGGCTTCCTGTATTCAGGTCTGTATCAAGGCCGGCGTTGATTGCTGCCTTGGCCTGACGTACAGCGATCGGAGCCTTGGAGCTGATCGTATGAGCCAGTTTTTCGGCTGCAGGCATGAGTTCTTCTGGAGCGACAACTTTTTGAACCAGTCCAATGCGGTATGCCTCATCAGCGCGGATGTTGGTTGCGGAGAGAATGATGTATTTTGCCATTCCCTTTCCGACCAGACGCGCGAGACGCTGTGTTCCTCCGAATCCCGGGATGATTCCCAGGCCGACTTCCGGCTGGCCGAAAACAGCTTTTTCAGAGGCCAGGCGGATGTCGCAGGCCATGGACAGCTCGCATCCGCCGCCCAGTGCAAATCCGTTGACTGCTGCAATGAATACCTTTGGCATGTGATCGATGGTGTTCATAACCTTATGGCCGCGCTCTGTGTACGCATGTCCTTCGTTGGTCGTCGCATCTTTCATTTCTACGATGTCGGCGCCGGCTACAAATGCGCGTCCGGCTCCTGTAACGATGACAACGTTGATGCTGTCGTCCGGAGCGATATCTTCATCCAGACATTTCTGGATTTCCTTCAGTACTTCCGTGTTCAGCGCGTTCAGTGCCTTAGGGCGATTGATGGTGAGATATCCGATGCCATCCTTTACTTCATAGGTGATGTTCTCGTACATCTTCAATGTCTCCTTTCCGTATATGCAATGCTTGTTACATTGTTAACAAAACTCCTAAAGCTATCATATATGAAAATAGAGAATATTGCAATTGTATCTTGAAGACTTTTTAAAAAATATATTAGGCGCAAGTTTCGCTTTTAAAAATTTTCAGATTTTGAAATTTGATACTTGTTAAAGGAATATCAATGTGCTATACTAGGGCCAAGAGATGAGATGAGAGTCCGCAAGGTTGAACGCACTATGCCGGAGGAACTGATCGGGAGATTGCAGTACCGGGTGAATTGAAAGAGCAGATAACCTTGGGTTCCTCGTTCCGGATCTCAGACTGATGCTAAGAGATCCAGAGAGTCGGGGACAGAGGTTCCTTGCAAGAACGGTCTCATTGCTATGAAGATAACGTATATCATTTTAGTTCTGTGGAAGTTTTATTAGGAGGATTATCATGAAGGTAGCAATCTTTGGAGCTGGAACAATGGGTTCCGGTATCGCACAGGTCATGGCTGCTCACGGACATACAGTTCTGATGTATGCCAGCAGTGTTGCTTCTGCACAGCGTCATAAGGACAAGCTTGCCGCTTCCCTTGAAAAGAAAGTCAGCAAGGGCAAAATGAAGGAAGAGGACAAGAACGCGATCCTGGATAAGATTCTCGTAGAAGAGAAATCTGCAGCTGCAGACGCAGATCTGGTTATCGAGTGCGTTAAAGAAGAGATGGCAACGAAGAGAGCTCTTCTGGGCGAACTTGATGAGATGTGCAAACCAGAGACCGTATTCGCGTCCAATACTTCTTCACTCTCCGTTACAGAGATGGGAAATGGACTGAAGCATCCAGTAATCGGAATGCATTTCTTCAATCCGGTTCCAGTTATGAAGCTGGTTGAAGTTATTCGCGGAGCTAACACAACACAGGAAACATTCGAATTCATCTACAACCTCGCAAAGGAAATCGGCAAGGATCCTGTAGAAGTTTCCGAAGCGCCTGGATTTGTTGTTAACCGTATCCTTGTTCCTATGATCAACGAGGCAGTAGAAGTTCTGTATCAGGGCGTCGCGTCCAGAGATGATATTGATAAGGGCATGAAGCTCGGAGCTAACCATCCGATGGGACCTCTTCAGCTGGCAGACTTTGTCGGTGTGGATATCGTTCTGGCGGTTATGGAGACAATCTACAATGAAACCGGAGATTCCAAGTATCGTCCGTCTCTCCTGCTGAAGAAGATGGTTCGTGGAGGACTGCTGGGAGTCAAGACCGGCAAGGGCTTCTATGACTATTCAAAATAACTGTTGATTAAAGGAGATAAAAGCTATGGATTTTGAGCTGAGTAAAGAGCATCAGATGCTCCAGAAGTTATACCGCGAATTCGCGGAGAACGAGGTTGAGCCGATTGCTGCAGAGATCGACGAGGAAGAGCGCTTCCCATCCGAAACAATCCCGAAGCTGGCAAAAATCGGCATGATGGGTATCCCTTGGCCTAAGGAAGTTGAAGGATCAGGAGCAGATAACGTTGCTTATGCAATGGCAATTGAGGAAATCGCGAAGAAGTGCGTAACAACATCCACAATCGTTGCAGCACACACATCTCTCTGTACTTACCCGATCTTTCATTTCGGAACAAAAGAGCAGATTGAAAAATATGTTCCGGATCTGGCAAGCGGCAGAAAGCTCGGAGCTTTCGGACTGACAGAGCCTGAAGCAGGAACAGACTCCGCAGCACAGCAGACAGAAGCTGTTCTGGACGGTGATCATTATGTTCTGAACGGAACCAAGTGCTTCATCACTAACGCGTCTGAGGCTGATGTATTCATGGTTGTAGCTATGACAGACAAGTCAAAAGGCAACCACGGAATTTCCACTTTCATTGTTGAGAAGGGTATGCCGGGATTCTCTGTAGGCCCTCACGAAAAGAAGATGGGTATCCGCGGAAGCGCTACTTCCGATCTGATCTTTGAAGACTGCATCGTTCCAAAGGAGAACATGCTGTACAAAGAAGGAAAAGGATTCAAGGTTGCAATGAATACCCTGGACGGAGCTCGTGTCGGTGTTGCTGCTCAGGCACTTGGTGTTGCTGAAGGAGCAATTGACGAGACAATCAAGTACGTTAAGGAACGTGTTCAGTTCGGAAGAAGAATCAGTCAGTTCCAGAATACACAGTTCGAACTTGCAGACATGCAGGCAAGAACAGACGCAGGAAAAGGTCTGGTTTACCGTGCAGCTTGTGCAAAAGACAGAAACGATCCTAAGACCGGATACTATTCTGCAATGGCAAAGATGTATTGCGGCAGAAACGCTTCTGATGTTACACGCCGCTGCCTGCAGCTGTTCGGTGGTTATGGATATATCCGTGACTTCCCGATCGAGCGTATGATGCGTGACGCGAAGATCACAGAGATCTATGAGGGAACATCTGAAGTTCAGAAGATCGTTGTTTCTCGTGCTATGGGAGTGAAATAGTCGCAGTTATGAGTGATTTCCAGAAGCTATATGCAGAAAAAAGGATGACGCCGCAGCAGGCGGCTGAACAGCTGGAAAGCGGTATGCAGATCGCAGCTGATATTGCGCTCGCGCAGCCGTACAGATTCTACGAAGCTGTGGCGGAACGGGTTCGCAAAGGTGAACTGAAACATATGACGCAGCATTCTCTGCTGGATACCAAGGCGGCGTCTTTTATGACAGATCCTGAAGTCGCAGAGAACTACCGGGGAGTGGACTGGTTTGCCGGCGCCTTCGGACGCAAGGCGGTCAATGCCGGAATGATGGATGTCATGCCGGGATACTACAGAGACATTCCTTCCATCATGGGAGATCTGGTACAGCCGGATGTGTACGTCGGAGTCGTGTCTCCGATGGATAAGCATGGATATTTCAGCACAGGCTGTGATCATTCCATTACAGACGGCATACTGAAATCCGCAAAGAAGATATTCCTGCAGGTTAATCCTAAGATGCCGAGGAGCTTATCCTCCACGCAGCTGCATATTTCTCAGGTTGACGGACTTTGGGAAGACGATGAAGATCTTCCGACGATTCAGCCGGGGAAAGTGGATGATGTGAGTAAAAAGATCGCGGGCTTTATTGCCCCGGAGATTCCGGACGGAGCTACTCTTCAGCTCGGAATCGGATCTGTTCCGGACGCGGTAGCGGAGGGACTGAAGGATCATCGCCATCTGGGAATACATACGGAAATGTTCACCAACAGCATGGTTGATCTTATTGAATGCGGGGCGGTTGACAACTCTATGAAACCGATTCACAGAGGAAATACCGTGGCGACATTCGCATTCGGATCCAGAAAAATGTACGATTTCATCGATGATAATCCGACATTTGAAATGCTTCCGGTTAATTATGTAAATGACCCGAGAATCATTGCACAGCATCCGAATTTCATCTCGATCAACGCAGCTGTACAGGTTGACTTTTTCGGTCAGGTCTGTGCGGAGTCGGTAGGTACCAAGCATATTTCCGGTACGGGAGGACAGTCTGATTTTGTCCGCGGTGCTGTAAAGTCAGAAGGAGGAAGGAGCTATATCGCATTTCCATCCACGGCTGCACACGGTACAATCAGCAGAATCGTCCCGACGCTCACACCGGGATCGCAGGTATCGACGAGTAAAAACGATGTTGACTGCGTCGTAACTGAGTACGGAATAGCAAGACTCAGAGGCAAGACTCTGGGAGAGCGTGCAAAAGCTCTGATTGCAATCGCTGATCCGAAATTCCGCGACGAATTAACGCTTCAGGCGAAGAAAGAAAACATTATCATATAAGAATTGATAAGGATGGTTTTAAATATGAAAATTCTTGTTTGTGTCAAGCAGGTTCCTGATACATCTGGTGTAGTAGCAGTGAACCCGGATGGAACCCTGGACCGTGCGTCCATGGAAACAATCATTAATCCTGATGACCTGAACGCAGTAGAGGCTGCCCTTCAGTTGAAAGACGAGACCGGCTGCAAGGTTGTAGTAGTTACCATGGGACCGCCGCCGGCAGAAGGAATGCTGAGAGAGCTGGAAGCTATGGGAGCTGATGAAGCTTACCTGCTTTCCGACCGTGCATTCGGAGGATCCGATACATACGCTACTTCCCAGATTATCGCAGCAGCGCTGCATAAGATCGGCATCGATGATGATGACGTTGTAATGTGCGGACGTCAGGCTATCGATGGAGATACGGCTCAGGTCGGACCGCAGATCGCTGAGAAACTCAACCTGCCTCAGGTAACATATGTTGGCGACATTCATAAGAAGGGCAACAAGATCACATGCAAGCGCATGCTGGAAGACGGCTACATGACCATTGAAGTTGAGACGCCTTGCCTGCTGACCTGCATCAAGGAACTGAATGAGCCTAGATACATGTCTGTCGGCAGAATCATGGATTCCTATTCAATGCCTTTGACGGTGCTCGATAACGAAGCACTGAAAGATGAACCTCTGATCGATCCTACTACGATTGGTCTGAAGGGATCTCCTACAAACATCCTGACATCATTCACACCGCCGCAGAAGGGCGCTGGAACAATGCTGGAAGGAAATGGTGCAGAAACATGCCAGAAACTCGCAGGAATCCTGGCTGAGAAGCACATCATCTGATGAAAGGAGATTATAAGAGCTATGCCTACTTACAGTAATACAAATACAGCTGCTTATAAGAACGTATGGGTCTTCTGCGAGCAGCGTGAAGGCAAATTAATGCCAACTGATTTTGAGCTTATTTCTGAAGGACGTAAGCTGGCAGATGAGCTGGGAGTAAAGCTCTGCGGACTTCTGCTTGGACACAATGTCGAGGGAATTGCAAAGGAACTCGGCGGATATGGCGCGGATGAAGTGCTGATTGCAGATGATCCGCTCCTGGAAGTATATACAACAGACGGATATACCAAGGTTATTTGCGATACAGTAGAAGATCTGAAGCCTGAAGTACTCCTGTTCGGAGCTACCAACATCGGCCGTGACCTGGGACCGCGCTGTGCAGCTCGTCTGCACACTGGACTGTGCGCTGACTGTACACATTTGGACGTTGATATGCCGCTGTACATGGACTTCCTGAAAGAGAATTCCACACTGCCGGAAAGCAGACTGGATCTGATCGAGAAGCATACCGTCAAGGTACTCGGTGAAGACCATGATACTACGAGAGACCTCAAGATGACTCGTCCGGCTTTCGGAGGACATCTGATGGCATCCATCATCTGCCCGCGTTTCCGTCCGGCAATGGCAACGGTTCGTCCTGGCGTACTTGCTAAGGCTCCGTTTGATCAGGCAAAGGCAGACGCCGTTCAGATCACACCGGTTAAGTTCGAGCTTGCTGCTTCTGATATCCATGAGGATGTTAAGGAAGTTGTAAAGGCTGCGAAGAAGCTGGTAGATCTGGTTGGTGCAGACTACATCGTTTCCGTCGGAAGAGGAATCAGCAAGGACGTAGAGACAGGAATCAAACTGGCTCAGGAACTGGCAGATGTTCTCGGCGGAGTTGTCGGAGGATCCCGTGTAGCAGTCGATTCCGGATGGCTGACACCAGATCATCAGGTAGGACAGACAGGTAAGACTGTTCATCCGAAGATCTACATTGCGCTGGGTATTTCCGGATCCATTCAGCATAAGGCAGGAATGTCTGATTCTGAGTGCATCATCGCAGTAAATAAGAATGCGAACGCACCGATCTTTGAGGTCGCTGACTACGGAATCACCGGAGACCTGTTCAAGGTTACACCGCTTCTGACAGAGGCAATCAAGGCTGCAAAGGCTGCAAAATAATTAATTGAATATGTCTACATGCAATCGAAACAGGGATTGCGTAATTGAGAAATAATTATCCGTAAAGGGGGCGGAGAGCCCCCGAAGGAGGTAACTATGGAAATCAAGGATGTTGTAATCGTAAGTGCTTGCCGTACAGGTATTGGTAAATTCCTCGGTGAATTCAAGAACGTTTCTGCAAGAGAACTGGCTATGACAGCTGGTAAAGAAGCAATCAAGCGCGCAGGCATCAAGCCTGAGGACGTTGATGAAATCGTTATGGGTGAGTGCTTCACCGCTATGCAGGGCTCCCTGCCAGCTCGTCAGGTAGGTATGAGAATCGGCATGAGAGAAGACAGTGACGCATGCACAGTTAACCAGAACTGCGCATCCGCTATGAGAGCTCTTGAAATTGCCTGCAACGACATTCAGCTTGGAAAGACAGAAATTGGCCTGGCTATGGGTGTTGAGAATATGTCCCTGGCACCGTTCGTACTTCCAAAGGCTCGTATGGGATACAGAATGGGCTCCATTCCTAACGAAGGCGGAGCTGAGCTGTATGACTCCATGCTGCATGATGGACTGTTCGACTCACTGAGCGGCGGACACATGGGTGTTACAGCAGATAACGTAGCTAAGAAGTATGGAATTACACGTGAAGAGTGCGATAAGCTCGCTGTTCAGAGCCATACAAGAGCTGCAAAGGCTACAGAAGAAGGAAAGTTCAAGGATGAGATCGTTCCTGTAATCCAGAAGAAGAGAAAACATGGTCAGGAAGTTGAGATCGTACTGGATAAGGATGAGCACTTCATTCCAGACTGCAACTATGAAACAATCAGCAAGTTCAAGCCAGTATTCACCAAGGACGGTGTTACAACTGCTCCGAACGCATCCGGAATCAATGACGGAGCTGCTGCTCTGATCGTTATGTCCGCAGACAAGGCTAAAGAGCTCGGAATTAAGCCGATGGCTAAGATGCTGAATATCTGCTACGCAGGTGTTGCTCCTGAGTACATGGGAATCGGACCTGCATACGCAATTCCAAGATGCCTGAAGGGTGCTGGCGTTGACTTCAAGGATGTTGACTACTTTGAGATTAACGAGGCATTTGCTGCTCAGTTCCTCGGCGCTAAGAAGATCCTGAAGGATGAGTTTGGAATGGATGTTCCGGCTGATCGCTGCAACCTGAATGGATCCGGAATCGCTCTTGGACATCCGGTAGGATGCTCTGGAATCAGAATCATCGTTACTATGCTGTATGAGATGATGCGTCATCCAGATTGGAAGATCGGCTGTGCATCCCTCTGCGTAGGCGGTGGCCCGGCTATGGCATCACTGTGGGAGTTGTGTGACTAATCCCAGTCTGAAACAATCCTCAGAACTTATATAGTGCGGTGAGAAATCACCGCGATAGCTGACAATCGCTCCGGTTTTTACCGGGGCGATTGTTATTATGGAAGAACTGCGATGGAAGAGCTGCACGTCCGGGTTAACTGCCCGGCAATATACTGTAATTCGCTTCGGGATTCGTTGCATCCAGTCCTGTTTCTCTGCTATGATACAAGGCAGTGAGTGAGTTAGAATTATTACAGAAGGAGGATGACAGAGGATGACGATGGAACTGAAGATTGAGGATTTTACGCATATTCCAAGGACAGGAGCTGAACCTGTGCTTGCGCTAAAGCATTATCGAAGCGATAATGGCAAGAGTGTTCCGCTGTTGTTTTTTCCTGCTCTTGAACGTATAGGAATTGTCCGCAGCGCCTTTACAACCAGAGTCGGCGGGTTCAGCAGAGGATGCTGCGCCTCGATGAACATCAGCTATGACCAGTGTGATGATCCGTGGGATGTCGATCGCAATGTCAGGCTGGCAGCAGAAGCGATGCAGACCTCACCGTCTGCGATGGTTTACACAGAGCAGCAGCACAAGACGCATGTTCAGGCAGTAACTGAGAAGGATGCAGGAAGAGGCACTGTCCGCCCGCGTGTCTGGGAAAGTGTTGACGGTCTGGTGACCAATGTTCCCGGAATTGTCCTGACAGCATTCGGATCTGACTGTACAACGCAGTATTATGTTGACCCGGTGCATAAGGCGATCGGTTTGAGTCACGCCGGTTGGCGCGGTACGGTTGCCGGGATGGCAGAAAAAACACTTCAGGTAATGCAGGAGCAATATGGAACTGATCCGGCGGATGTTGTGGCAGCTGTCGGCCCGTCTATCTGCCGGTCGTGCTATGAAATCGGAAGTGATGTTGCTGAGGAAGTGCGCCGCATGCAGAGTGATTTTGCGGAGGAAGTGCTGGATCCATACCCGAATGGTAAGTATCATCTGGATCTTCATCTTCTGAATCAGCGTATCATGGAGCGTTCCGGCGTTAAAACGGAGAATATATATCTGACTGATATTTGCACGCGTTGCAATCCTGAGCTGCTCTTTTCTCATCGTGTCATGGGAAGTAAACGAGGAAACAATGCGGCGCTTCTGATGCTGGTCTGATTGTAAATTTGGTTTGCGGTTTTGTCACAGAAAACGTGATTTATTATCAAACAACGCAAGGATAAAATGTAATATAATATAGGTGTCGAAAGAAGACAGGGTTAATCATATCGGATTTAATCAGCAAACGAGGAATTCAGAAAGTGAGGAATCTGAATGCTTGAGTTCTTCAAAACACACCGTAAGGCCAGAAAGGCGCAGAAGCGCAATGCTGAAACAGAATATAGAGAAAAGGATTTTGCGGTAGACTGCAATTCTGTAGTTGCTATGCCAGAGATCCACTGCAGCAGAAACCGGCACCGCATGTCGGCGCTGAGCATGGGACAGGGTGTGGATGTCACCTCTCCGGTTTGCAGACAGTGCAGCGTCACTTTTGATGATGTGGCTGTTCCGGAAGTTCATCCGCTCCGCGGGGCAATGAGATCGTAATTCATAGAATAGATAATAAGGATATCCTGCCCTCCTGACAGGTCCTGGATGTCCAGAAAGAAAACAGCATATAAAAACCCGAGATCCATAACAGGTTTTCCGGTTTTTTTGAAACCCCAATAATAGGACTGCACCGTTATACAACAAACTTGATGTTTAACGGTGCAGTCCTTTGTTTATCTTCTCTATGTGTTTCATGAACGGCTGTCAGTGAATTGGACAAAGCCTTGCCGGCCGGCAGGTGTATGCCAGAGTGAATCTCTTCTAAGCTGTTACAGTATGTTGATAAAGAACGTTACAATCAGGCTGTTCAGGAAGTCTGCAAACAGGCTTCCGACAATCGGGATGATCAGAAACGCCTTGACGGACATCACATATTTGTCGCAGAGAGCCTGCATGTTGGCCATAGCGTTCGGCGTTGCGCCCATGCCGAATCCGCAGATGCCGGACACGATAATTGCCGCATCGTAATCTTTTCCGAGGACGCGGAAGGTCACGATGTCAGAGTAGAATATCATGAACAGCGTCTGCGCAAGAAGAAGGATGATCATCGGCAGAGCCAGTGCGGCAAGCTGCCAGATCTGGAGGGTGATCATTGCAATTCCCAGGAACAGGGAGAGAGAAATGCCTCCGAGATCGTTGATCTCACCCATGCAGATTCTGATTTTTCCAGTATATTCTCCGATATTGCGGATCAGCGCGGCAGCGATCATCGCTCCGATATAGATCGGGAATGTCATACCGGTTTTTGAGAGCAAGTATGAAAATACGGTTCCGATTCCTACAGCGATAATGAGCTGGAACACAGCGGCAGGATACATGCTGACTTCACGTTCATGCTTCTGCTCGTCTTCGACGAGGATGCTGTCATCTTCTTCATGGACTGTGTTCATAAGGTTATATTTTTTGATCAGGTGTCCGCCGATTGGTCCTCCGATCAGACTTCCGGAAATCAATCCGTATGTTGCGGCAGCTGTCGCGATTGTCGTTGCGCCTTTTACGCCAAAGTCCTCAAGAACAGGGCCGAATGCGCCTGCTGTGCCATGGCCGCCGACCATTGGGATTGATCCCGTACACATGCCGATCAGAGGACTCAGATGCAGCTGTTTAGACAGTCCGACAGCCAGGAGATTCTGGCAGATAATCAGGACGATGACAACACCGAGAAAGACGATCAGATCTTTTCCGCCGCTTTTTAAGACTTTTAAATTGGCCTGGAAGCCGACGGAGGTGAAGAAGAATACCATGCAGACTTCCCGCAGGGTATCATCAAAAGTAATCGTCACAATACCAAAAGAATACAGAATACAGGTAACAATGGCAAAGACCAGACCGCCGACAACCGGCGCCGGGATGCAGAAACGTGTGAGGAAACTGATTTTTTTCCGCATCCAGGAACCGAGAAGGAGGGCGGCAACGGCCAGCGCCAGGGTTTGATACATATCGAATTTAAATGTGTGCATGCGCGCTCCTTGCTGTTTTATATGTTGATCGATAAGGCTGCTGAGAAGTAATCTGCGCCGTTGCTCATTCATATTCGGCTTGACGGAAACAGAATGAGCAGGCACAGAGGATGAGCAGTTCATTGTTTGTTATTTCGTTTTGACTGTGATTCCTTTACTCTTATAGTAATCGGCAGCGCCCTTGTGGAACGGGATGGTAATTCCCTTTACCGCGTTCTTCTCCTTCAGATCAAGTTTAACGCTGACTTTCTTCTGCAGGTGATCCTGATACTCGAACAGGCGGGATGTGATCTCCTTGACGGTTGCCTCTGGCAGGTTCTTTTTGACGAGAAGGACGCAGCGGACACCGACGGTCTGCACGGCACGGTGCTGTCCGCTGTATGTATCTGCCGGAACTTCGGCCTTTACCAGATATGGATTGGCTTTCAGAATACGCTCCTGCTTCTTGGAATCCATGGACAGGAGACGGATTGGAGTAGTTTTGTTTGTCTTGTCGATGATATGCGTCTTGGCGCCGGCGGTGATGAAGACCGCGTCGACATCCTTGTCTTCCAGGGCTTTCATGGCCTTGTCATAGTGCAGATGCCTGTAGCTCACGGTTTTTCCCGAAAGACCGTATGCAGACAGGATCTGGCGTGCATTCTGATACGTTCCAGATTCCTTCTCTCCGACGCTGACGGTTTTTCCTTCCAGATCATCAATAGAGCGGATTTTGGAATCGCGGCGCACGACAATCTGGCACTGTTCGGTGTACAGGCCGGCGATCGCGCGGTAATTCTGCATCGGCTTCTTGCCTGCGTAGCTTCCTTTTGCGTAGAACGCGTCATTGACGATATCATTCTGCGCAAGGGTGAGCTGAATATAGTCTTCGTTCAGAAGTCGGATATTGGCTTCGGATCCTGCAGTTTTTTTCTGGGTAATCTGCAGCGCGGAGTCTCTGTGGTTTAAGATTGCGCTGAGCTGTTTTCCGATCTGTACGTAAACGCCGCCAGAGCGTGCTGTACCGAATTTCAGCGCGTGCGAGACGTATTTACAGCCGGTCAGAGAAACGATCATTGCGGCTGTGCAGACGCACATCAGCAGGATATGAAACTTTCTTTTCTTCATTTTCTCTATGCCTCCTTCTTCCGGATGAAATAAAAATAAAGGGCCGTCGCTGCAGCCCTCATGCAATAAGCATATAGACGTATATAATCTACCATATTTACGAACTGTTTACAAAGGGATACGGTCAGTTTTTGAAAATCATTTGAAATTCTGATAGAATAAGAGGAAGTCTGATTAATGAATGTAAGAAGATCCGCGTATCGGATTCCGGGAGGCAGCATGCTGAAATTCACGAAAACGGATAGGGAGAATACGAACAACAATGAAATGCATGAAATGGCAGTCCTGTCGTTTCTTCAAAAAATGGGAGAATTTCTGGAGATTGTGGCTGCGATATTCATGTGTATTGCGATTGTGATTGCGATGATAAAAATGGTGCCGATTGTTCAGCAGTTCTGGCATTCACATTCTCTGAATACAGAGTTTGATCATTTCACGAAAAACTTGTTTAACATCGTTATCGGAATTGAGTTCATGAAGATGCTCTGCCGTCCGAACGCAGACAACATACTGGAGACTCTGATATTCCTGGTTGCGCGTCACATGATCGTCGCGCAGACAACTCCAGTGCAGGATCTGATTTCAACTGTCAGTATCGTTATATTGCTGCTCGCAAAGCGGTTTATCCAGGATCCGAAATGTTTCTTTCCGCGAAGAACCGGCAGAAGCCCAGAACAGCCTGCAGCGGAGCCAGCGGCATATGCAGAGGACAAAGAATAGTCTGGCCAAGGTGAAGAGGAGTGTCAGAAATATTAAGAGGAAGAAAGAAGGAACTTGTTAATGAGTGATTATTTAGTTCGCGCGACAGCTGCGGATCTGCATATCCGCGCGTTTGCCGTTCGTTCGACAGATTTGGTGCAGAAGGCGTATGAAATTCATCAGACGTCGCCGGTCTGCACGGCGGCGCTTGGAAGACTGCTCTCCGCCGGCGCCATGATGGGAAGTATGATGAAGGGGGACACTGATGTAGAGACGATTCAGATTCGTTCCGATGGCCCGATAAAAGGAATGACGGTCACGGCGGATAATGCCGGAAACGTGAAGGGGTTCATTAACAATCCGCAGGTCGATATTCCGCTGAAGGATGAACAGATCGGAAAACTGGATGTCGGAACTGCGGTTGGACGCGGGATTATGAGCGTCATCATGGATCTTGGGCTGAAGGAGCCATATACCGGGCAGTGCGCGCTGCAGACCGGTGAAATAGGGGATGATTTGGCGTATTATTTCACAGCCTCGCAGCAGACGCCGTCCGCTGTCGGACTCGGCGTCATGATTGATAAGGACTGCAGTGTCAAGGAAGCCGGCGGATTTATTATTCAGCTGATGCCGGACTGTCCGGATGAAAGCATTACCAAGCTGGAAAAGAGACTGTCTGCGGTCCACTCTGTTACCCATCTTATGGAGCAGGGGATGACGCCTGAAGAAATGCTGAAGGAGCTGCTGTCAGATCAGGATCTGGAGATTACAGACACGATGCCGGTGCAGTACTTCTGCAACTGCAGCCGTGACCGAGTTATGCGTTCGCTCGCAGCGATCTCAAACGCGGATCTGCAGGAAATGATTGACGATAATAAACCGGTGGAAATGCAGTGCTATTTCTGTCATTCTAAATACACCTTCACTCCGGATGAACTGAAAAAAATCCTTGCGGAGAGAAATGCTTAGCAGGCATAGGGAAACGGAGAACTTCCTTGCGAAGTTAAATTTTGTCTGAGAGCCTGAAGAGGCGGATGAAATAGATCTAATGTTTGAAAGTAGAGAGGAGAACAAGATGACGTACGATGAGTTACTGGCAAGCGCCAGAGAAAGTATTGGAGATAAGTGCAAGGCATGTCCGGTATGCGACGGCAAGGCCTGCAGAAACCGCGTTCCGGGACCTGGAGCAAAGGGTCTTGGACTGACCGCGATCAATAATTTTGAGGCATGGAGAAACTATAAGGTGAATCTGGATACGCTCTGTGCGAACGCAGACATTGACACCAGTCTGGAACTGTTTGGAAAGAAGTTCAAGTATCCGATTTTTGCCGGCCCGGTCGGCGCGGTAAATCTGCACTACGGCCCTAAGTATACGGATGTGACGTATAACGATGTCCTGGTTTCTGCGTGCGCGGAGGCAGGAATTGCTGCGTTCACCGGAGACGGAACAGACGCGAATGTCATGGTCGCAGCAACGGCGGCGATTAAAGCGCAGGGAGGTCTGGGCGTACCAACGGTAAAACCGTGGAACATGCCGGTCGTAAAAGAAAAGCTGAAAATGGTCAAGGAAAGCGGTGCGTTTGCCTGCGCAATGGATGTTGACGCTGCCGGACTGCCGTTCCTGAAGGGACTGGAGCCGCCTGCAGGCAGAAAGAGCGTGGATGAACTGCATGAGATCATCAAGGAAGCCGGCGTTCCGTTCATCGTAAAGGGAATTATGACGCCGAACGCAGCACTGAAAGCAATGGCAGCAGGCGCTTCCGGAATTGTCGTTTCCAACCACGGCGGCCGTGTACAGGACGATACATATCCGACAGCAGAAGTTCTCGGCGAAATCGCTGCTGTCGTAAACGGACAGATGAAGATCTTTGTAGACGGCGGAATACGTACCGGCGCAGACGTGTTTAAGGCGCTGGCTCTTGGCGCAGACGCGGTTCTGATTGCAAGACCGTATGTAACCGCAGTTTACGGCGGCGGAGCAGAGGGCGTTAAGTTCTATACTGAAAAGATCGGAGAAGAACTGAGAGATACTATGATGATGTGCGGCGCTGATACGCTGGCGGACATTAATGATGACAAGATCTTTTAACTGAATCATTCAGCCGTAACAGAATGAAGAAAGAAACGGCAGCCAGGCGGACTCTGTATGGCTGTCGGTTCTTCTGAGAAATGCAAAACAGCCAAAAGCTGCTGCACAGCAGGGCGTTAATTCAGCCATGCTTGCAGCAGCTTTTGTGATTATATAGGTGGTTTAGCTATCCGCTGGGTTATATCTTGGATATGGTGATTATCATGTGTGTGCAGCTCATCCAGTAAAGCTGAATGTCCGGATTGACCTTATATTATCAAACCTGGTTTACTTCAGAATCAGCTTAGTGACATCTTCGCCGACTTTGGTTGGATCTTCAATTGCAAGTCCGCTGAGCAGAACGGCCTGATCATAAAGCAGGCGTGTGTAAGTGCCTGCCAGATCTTTGTCTCCTGCGGCAAAGGTATCTGACAGTTTTTTCATTACTGCGTGATCCGGGTTCAGTTCCAGAACACGTTCTGCCTTGATGCCTTGATTCATCGGCATCTTGTTCAGCGTCTTTTCCATTTCAAAGGAGATTCCGCCTTTGCTGGACAGGGAGACCGGGGCGTCTCCAAGACGCGCGGACAGCTTGACTTCAGAAACCTGATCGCCCAGCGTTTCTTTCATGAAGCTCAGCAGATCCTCATGTTCTTTCTTCAGTTCTTCCAGTTTCTTTTTATCGTCTTCTGATTCGCCTTCGCTGAAGTCCTCCTCGGAAATAGAGCGGAATGCCTTGTCTTTATAGGAGCCCATCATGCGGACAACGAACTCATCGATTTCTTCGGTCAGATACAGAACTTCAAGGCCCTTATCCTTTGCTGCCTTGACCTGCGGGAGCATGTCGATCTTGTCGACGGTCTCGCCAGGAGCGTAGTAAATGTATTTCTGATCTTCACCCATCTTGGCGATGTATTCATCCAGGGTGACGAGTTTTTTCTCTGTGCTGGAATAGAACAGAATCAGATCGGACAGGACATCCTTATGCATGCCGTAATCCATGTAAATGCCGTATTTCAGCTGGCGTCCGAACTCATGGAAGAATTTCTCATACCCTTCACGGTCATTTTTCAGGAAGTCCAGCAGTTCATTCTTGATTTTCTTTTCCAGCGTCTTGGCGATGTTCTTGACCTGACGGTTCTGCTGCAGTGTCTCACGGGAGATATTCAGTGACAGATCCTCGGAGTCTACCAGACCTTCCACAAAGTTAAAGTAATCCGGAAGCAGATCCTTGCACTTCTCCATAATCATGACACCGGAAGAGTAGAGCTGCAGGCCCTTCTCAAAATCGGTCGTATAGTAATTAAAAGGCGTGTGAGACGGAATGAACAGCAGTGCAGTGTAGCTGGACACACCTTCAACCTGTGTGCGGATTACGCGTGCAGGATCCTGGTAGTCGCCGAACTTGGACTTATAGTATTCATCATACTCTTCCTTCTTGACCTTGTTCTTCGGGCGTTTCCAGATCGGCTCCATGGAGTTCAGGGTCTCCAGCTCCTGATACGTTTCCATTTCCGGAGCCTTCTTTTCTTCCTTCTGATCGTCTGCGCTGTCTGTCTGCGCATTTTCCGTTTCATCTTTCTTAGGACGGGTCTTGGTGACCATCATCTGAATCGGGTAGTGGATGTAATCGGAGTATTTCTTAACCAGGTGGCGGAGTTCATATTCATCCAGAAATCTGGAGTAGTTTTCGCCGTTTTCATCGTCTTTCTCGTCTTCCTTCATGTGGAGGACAATCTCTGTTCCGACAGTATCCTTTTCTGCAGGTTCAATCGTGTATCCGTCTGTGCCGGAAGATTCCCAGACATTGGCCTGATCAGAACCGTAAGCCCGGCTGGTCACCGTGACGTGGTCCGCAACCATGAACGCAGAATAGAATCCGACGCCGAACTGTCCGATGATATCTGTTGACGGCGCATCGCTTCCCTCTGCGCTGTCTTCCTTCTGCATCTTCTGCTTGAAGGCCAGGCTTCCACTCTGCGCGATTGTGCCCAGATTGTTCTCCATTTCCTCTGCGGTCATACCGATTCCGTTATCTGTGATCGTCAGCGTGCGGGCATCCTTGTCCGCGGTCAGATTGATCTTGAAGTCTGATCTCTGAACGCCTGTGTCACCGGACTGCAGCGCCTGATAATACAGCTTGTCCAGCGCATCACTCGCATTGCTGATCAGCTCTCTCAAGAAGATTTCCTTATGTGTGTAAATGGAATTGATCATCATGTCCAGCAGTTTTCTGGACTCTGCTTTAAATTCCTTTTTTGCCATTTCTATTCCTCCTCGCGTCCGGAGCAGGGGGCATTTCCTGCTTCGAAAATTATTTCATACCCCTCGTTCTGTTAGCACTCTATCTAATTGAGTGCTGTCAACATATATTAATATATCACGAACCCGTGTAATGTCAACCGTATCCGGACAAAAAGAACACGGGCCGCGCGGATTTATAAAGCCCACGAGCGGCCCGTGAAAGCAAGGAGCTGCCTTGCCTGGTATTCTTTTGCCGTATGCTTATGCGTGAACGATAACCGGCATGCCTGCGTGAACGTGAGCGTACAGCGAAGCAGCTGCGCCGGACGGCATATTGACGCATCCGTGACTTCCGTTTGACTTATAAATTCCGCCGCCGAAAGAGGATCTCCAGGTTGCATCGTGCAGGCCGATTCCTCCGTTGAACGGCATCCAGTAGCTGACGTGAGAAGAGTAGTCAGACCCGTCTGCGTTCTGGCCTTTCAGATTCACGTTGGTTGCCTTGTAGTTCAGGATAAAGACGCCGTAAGGAGTTGCGTGACCCTCTGCGACATTTCCGGTGACGACAGGCGTCGACAGCACTTTCTTCCCCTTGATGACGCAGTAAACCATCTGTGTGGAAATGTTTACTTCAACATAGGAACTGCCGATGTCGTTTCCGTTTTTCAGAGAAGTAACATCCTTTGTGTAGATAGCATCGCGAGTAACGTCCTTATCATTTTTCAGATCCGTGGTCAGGCGTTTTTCCATCTTGGACTTGCTGATGCTGTAGCCGTAGTTTCCTCCGGCAACCGTATATGTGCCGCCTGCAGCGGATTTCAGCTTGCGCAGAGAGCCGACAGTGCTGAGTTTGTTGGCAAGCGTGTCGTTGACAAAGCTCGTGACAGCCTTGGCGTTGACGGTCTTGGTTCCATTCTTGATGGTCAGCATTTTCTCCAGTTCGGTCGGCGTGAGAGTGTAGCTGTTATTCAGCCCCTTATAGGTAATCTTTACGCCCAGGTATTTTTTGCAGAATGCCTGACGGTTCTTTACCTTAGCGCTTGTGCTGGTGTATTTTGGCTTCTGGTAGTATTCAGACGCCTTGTAGGTAAAGGACGATTTTCCTTCAGCAATGGCATCGGCGATAGCTTTCTCCAGTTTCGCCTTATCGAGATTGTTTCCGTAGACTTCTTTGACAATCTTGAACTTGCGGTTTTTCATGCTGACATAAGCGTTCCTGGTTTTGGTCGTGTAAGTGTTATTTTTCACGATGCTCATGTTATTAAACGTATCTTCAAAACTGCTGGTGCTCATGTCCGGATGCATGGCAATGGTAACCTTACGCTTGTTTTTGTCGAACGTGCGGGACATTGCCTTGGAAAATCCCGGGTGCAGTGCGTTTTCGACGTCCTTCTTGATGTCGTACTTGTATTCGGAATGATTGAATACGGCCACGACCTGTCCGTTATATCTGACGGTCAGAGATTTGCTCTGCCAGTGGCTGACCACTTTCTTTTCAGCCTGAGCAGCAGTCAGATTCTCTACATTAACGCCGTTGATCGTGCTTCCGGACGGGAATGTCTTTGGATTAGCGATGCGGTAGCACGCTGTGATCAGAATAATCAGCACAGCTATAATTACGACGGCAGCGATCGTCATCTGCCGTTTATTATAGTGGACGTTAGAATTCTTGCTGCGTTCCGCTTTTACCGGTGTTTGATTTTCGTATTCACTCATTTTCCATAACCCTTTCTATAATCAGTGCATATCAGTATATACCATTGAGAAGGTCATTTCAATCGGATCAGCATATCTTTAGATTTCTTTACATTTACAGCTTTTTCATAAATGATATCATCACGCAATTTAAAAGCGCACAATGAAAATAACAAGGAAAAACGATCCGGTCCAGAAGAGTAAGCACACGACAGGAATGTTCAGAGTCTAATTCCGGAATAATGAATGATGACAGAGAATATCCCGCGCGATTGCTTACATAATATTATATCGACTGAGTGAGTGAATCCTGTGTGCAGGACCTGTAAGCGCGGTGAAGACGAGATGTGCAGGGGCAGTGCCGATCGATGGTCAAACAGTATTGCAAAAACGCGAAGGTGATGATATAATTGGTAAGTCGCAGAGTGACCTGTGCCTATAGCTCAGCTGGATAGAGTAGCACACTCCGAATGTGAAGGTCGCCGGTTCAAATCCGGCTAGGCACACTTGAGCAGCAGTGCCGGAGCCACTGAAATTCCAATGGTTTCCGGCACTGTTTTTATTCTTATCTGTGTCTGAATATTTTGCAATCAGGTGTTTCCCGGTCTATTTTCGCCTTCAGGTGTGATACCCGGTGTGTTACCTTTATGCACTCGGTATTCTTTAATATGCATGTTTAGAGCAGGCGTTATGCCGAACATTCCCATGTGCAGGGGTTATCTTATTTCTTTTGTTTTTTTCAAATCGGCATAAGATGTTTGGGATTCAATTAAGATTCTTATCCAATTTTCAGGGAATCCCATATGTTTTAATTCTGCGGATGGGTATTTCTTAAAAACGCCTTCTATTTCTGAACGAAGAGATTGCGTCAGTTCTGTTGTCGGCTGGAGCTTATGGATTGCAAATATCGCAGCAAAAGGCGTTTCCCGGTCGATCTGATCCTTGAGCTTTTTCGGGATTCGAAGTGGGACGGATCTCAGTTTACGGTTGTAAAAGCGACCACCATGAGCGGCGATATTACGTGCATATACACAGACCTGGAGCCAGTTCTCTATGTAAGACCGGCTTCTTCCGTAATATTCTTTTGCAATGTTTGTTTTGTCTTTGTCCATCATATTTTTGTACATTTTAGACAGTTCGCCGAAAGAGCTGCACTCGAGTGCGACCCATATCGGAAAGACGCAGTTACGGTCTTCGCGGTGATGGTGGACAAAGGCGTCGTCTGAACGTCCGATTTCATTAGACAGCTTTTCTATGAATTTTTGGTGCCGTGCTACATTGTTGAAATTTGAAGGCTGCATATAACCCAGAGGACCGTATTTTTGTCCATGTTCGTAAGCAATCTGCGCACGAAAAGCGATTTCAACATAAGAAGTGTAAGCAAGAACGATTTTTCTAAAGGCGTCGTCGAAGCGATACAGCTCGTAAACGTTATCAAAAGTTACACCGTTATGGAAAGAGTCGTAGTCCCGAAGGGTTAACGAATAGGCGCTGAATCGATAGTAACTGGTGCGTTCCAGAATTGCAGCAGCATTGTTTCTGTCTGGAATGATCAATCCACGAGATTCAAGAAGGTCAAGCTGCTGATCGATAGTTTTGAATGGTTTGACATCATTACTTGTATTCAGTCTGATTCTGATCATGAAAGACCTCCAAATATAAAAATACTCTCCTGGGACACATCATAATGAGAGGTGCGGAGAGCTTCGTTGTTTATACTATACCACCTATGATGGACAATATGCAATATGTTTTTTATTATGTTCGTTTCGACAAAATACATGTTTTCCTCTTCCTGCCATCACAGCAGTCCATATACTTACAGCGCGTCGCGGAGGAACTTCTCATTAAGATTTACTGATCAACAGATAAGGTCGCCGGTTCAAATCCGGCTAGGCACACTTGAACAGCAGTGCCGGAATCACTGAGATTCCAATGGTTTCCGGCACTGTTTTTACTCTTATGGATGTCTGAATATTTTGCAATCAGGTGTTTTCTGGTCTATTTTCGCCTTCAGGTGTGATACCCGGTGTGTTACCTTTATGCACCGGCCATAACAGAAAACGGATCAGAAATCCTATAGTCATCAGAAAGGACGCGATCCAGAACAGAAAGCGGCTGTGGTCGCCGGTTTCAGGCGCATCTTCATAGGTAAATGCGCTGTCAGCATGGGAAATGCTAATTGCGCTGCAGTTCTGCACCGCAGGATCGGCAGTTTCCGGAGCGGCATCATCTGGGTACAAGACGTAATCTTCTGTGTTTTCGGCCTGCGTGTTATCTGGATTCGGAAGGTGTCCTGGATCAGATTCAGGGGGTTCCTCTGGTGAAGGATTGACAGCAATTTCCGGCGTTTGTTCCGGCTCCGGCTGCTGCTCGTTTTTCACCTTTGAGTCGGGGTGCGTGTCCGGATTTGTATCTGGGTGTTGTTCCGGTATTGGTTCCGGTTCTGGCTGCGGGTTTGGATCTGGAGCGGATCCAGGTTCCGGTTCCGGAGTCGCGTCCGGCTTCTCCTCAGGAGTCGTGCCCGGAGGGATGATCAATGGATCGTCCGGAACGGATGGCTTCCGTTTTCCGAACAGCGTGACCGGGTGATCCGGCATGAGGGCGTCCTCCTTGACCAGGGAATTTTTGTCGAAAAGAGGATTCAGGTACCAGTCATAGTCATCGATCCGGAGCAGGTCATCGGAGGCCTGCGCACAGAACAGAGGTTCGCGGTAATATCGCTGTGCGTGGATGGTACCGTCGTCGGTGAACAGCTGCAGGCTGTAGCGGACAGGCCGGTAGATCAGAGCAGCGTCAAAGGCTGATGGGAAAGAAAGCACCTTGTAACGTCCGATAAACTGAATTTTCTGAACTAAAGAGTCTGGATCTTCGGACCCTGCGGGATGAAGCTGGTACCCGGTGAGTTCATAGCCGCTGCACCGGTCTTTCATGACCTTCACCAAGGTGTGAGAACCGTTTCTCTTCAGATGATCTGTGTGGAGGTGTGCGGGCTGATTGCCTTCCGGCGGGAGATAGCAGTGGTGGATTTTCAGAAGATGTTCGGGGTGAGGGCGCGCTTCGAGATAAAGGGGATGACCCTGTTGAAAAGAGAAACCGGAAAATGCAGTCATCTGCATGACGCGGGTCTCATCTAGTCCAGTGGTCTGCGGATCGCCGTCGCCGATCACCCAGCTGAACCGGCTGTCCCAGAAGGCACCGGCCTGTGCCAGGGGTGATCCGTAAAGTCCGCAGTATGCATAGGTTTCTGCCTTTCCAGTGTCAGACAAGTCGGGCGGGATAATAAAATGGATTTCCATGATATTGCGGTCATAGTATACATTTTGAATCAATGTGCCGTGCTCCTGCGTCCAGATGACGGGACGGATGTTTCGCAGGCGGAACTGCGGATAATCCGGCAGACGTTCTTTCAGAGGATCAAGCGGATCCACAACCCTTTCTTCCGCAATCACATATCGCTTCTGCGTGTCCGGCATGTCTGGACGGTCCGTTTTCAGCTGTTGCCAGATACGGAGACGGTGCGGCTGATCAGAGGTTTTTGTGCCCTCTGTCTGGATCTGATTGTCACACGGCTCATCTGACGGGTCTGAGACAGCGGATGGCGGAGATGTTTCCGGCACTTCTGAAGACGCGGCCGTGGTATGAGCGACAAGGGTTTTCTCTGCCTCTGGCTCAGGGGGAGGCGGACAGTCTGCCGAGAGACTGGTCTCTGCGTGTGCGTCAATATGTATCGCGAGCAGGGTGAGAGTGAGTAATAACAGGATAAGCAGGATCAGTCTCCACAGTGGAGAAGAGGCAGGACGTGAAATCTGCCGGTGCGGTCTGATCCGACTTCTGTTGCGCAGCATAATGTTCCTCCTTTAATAAATATGCATACACAGAAACCGTCCGGGCAGGGGCAATCATGAAACCAACATTTAACGAAGCACAGTTCCAGAACCTTCAGTGATTTAGGTTATAGGAGGATTACTCCCGCCGGGACGGCATACGAATAGACGATGTCAGCTGCGATTTGCTGACAAAATCAACATAACAAGGAATAATACAAAAAGCAAGCGTAATTCTGAAAATAATAATAAAGATAAAATAAATGTGATAAAAATATGATAAATATGACTTGCTTATCAAAATTAATCAAAGGAGATTGTCTGCCGGAACATGATATAATTATCATTTTGTCAAAAATTGACGAGTTAAAGCAGATTGGCGATTGGTTGATAAAAATAGAATGAAGTGATATAATTATGAGGAATATAGTGGAGATATTAAGAGTGAACTGGCCGCCAGTATTCTGGCGGTTTTTCTGATTCTTTGAATAAAAAGCAGGACGAAGAAGGTGAGAATATGCATGGGTTATTTCATCATGACCATGATGCACAGACAGAAGATGATATGTGTGCTTCATCGGGAAAAGAATTGAGAAATCAGCAGGAGAAGGCGGTCTATCACGTATCGCTTGTCAACCTGTTTTCTAATATCGGTTTATCTGTGATTAAGATGGCGGCCGGCGTTCTGGGGCATTCTGCGGCGATGATTTCTGACGCGTTCCACTCCCTTTCCGACGTTGCCGGTACGCTGATTGTCATGGCGGGAGCCAGGATCTCTAACCGGGCGGCAGATAGACACCATCCATATGGACATGAACGGTTTGAATGTGTGGCATCGATTGTACTTGGCAATATCCTGCTGATCGTCGGGCTTTCCATCGGAAAAGCGGGTGTCCGCTCCATTCTTCATCCGGAGAAAATCGCGGTTCCTACGATGCTTCCAGTCATTGTTGCCGTGGTTTCTATTATCGTGAAGGAGATTCTGTATTTCTATACAATGCGTGCGTCGCGGAGGCTGAAGTCGGTTTCTCTTAAGGCCCAGGCCTGGGACCATCGCTCAGACTCACTGGCTTCTGCCGGAGGGCTTGTCGGAATAGTCGGCGCGCGGCTTGGAATTCCGGTTCTGGACCCAGTTGCTTCGATTGTAATCGGCGCGCTGATTGTCAAGGCGGCCGTGGATGTGTTCCGGGAGACGGTCAATCAGCTGGTTGATCGCGCATGTCCGGACGATCTGGTGGAGCAGATGTACGCAGAAGTAGAATCCGTTCCCGGCGTCATGCATGTGGATGACCTTCGTTCACGTCAGTTCGGGGCAAAGATGTACGTCGATGTGGATATTACGATGGACGGACATCTGACCCTATATGAGGCGCATAAGACTGCGCGTCAGGTGCACGACCTGCTGGAAACGGGCCATCCGGAGCTGAAACACTGCATGGTCCATGTCAACCCGGACGAGGAGAGGGACCACGGGCATAAAGATTTATAGGGCGGCAGGGGTTTTGCCGTCGGCAGTAATCAAGAGGAATGACAGGAAAGCGAGGACCTCCTTGCGGTTGATTTTTGTCCCTTCTGCATATATACTGAATAGAGATGAATTGTCACTCCCGTACAGCTGGAAGGGTATTCTATGAGAAAAAAATGGATCACGTTCAGTCTGTGCGCGCTGGCTGTGTATGTGCTGGCGATGGCGTACAGTGAATTGGATGATGAGATGAATGAGAAGGAAGAGTTATAAATTTCTTTTCTGAAACTCCGCGGCTTTTGCTGGTGCAGGAGCTTAGCGGAGTTTTTATTTTCAGGTCGGCGGCAGGACCGGATTAGGAAGCAGTATGAAGAAAAACAGAAAAAAACCGGGAAGAAAACCGTCTGCGCGCACCCGCGGGTTTGCGTTCAAACGATGGGTAAACGCGCATGTAGACCTCTCATGGGCAAGCGGAAATAAAAGAAAGGTGCTTCTGCTGATCCTGCTCGTGGTAATTGCCGGAGGGGGAATTCTCTTCTGGCGCGCCAACACAATCCACGGGAACTATGATGGATTGAGCAGCCAGAACACATATGCGCAGAATACGTACGACAGCTCTGCTTATTACTGGAAGAACGGACTGAAAAAGTACCGGGATGCAAACTGGCAGTCAAGGAATGGAATTGATGTCTCTGCGTATCAGGGACAGGTCAACTGGACCAAGGTGAAGAATGCCGGAATTTCGTTTGTGATGATTCGTGCGGGATACCGGGGATCGACTAATGGAGCGATCAGTATGGATAAACGGTTTCTCAGTAATATCGAAGGCGCCAGAAAAGCAGGACTTGATGTCGGTGTATATTTTTATTCCTCAGCGGTTAATACAAAAGAAGCCGTGCAGGAGGCAAAATGGACGCTGAGGCAGATTCAGCACAAGGGAATTACGATGCCTGTCGCCTTTGATATGGAGGAAGACTCCTCCAGCAGGACGTATAAACTGAGCATGATGCAGAAAACCAGGATTACAGACGCGTTCTGTTCGATTGTCCGACAGAATAGCTATAAACCGCTGATTTACGGCAATCCGACATGGATATATAATTCTCTCGATTTGTCGTATCTGACCAAGTACAGCCTCTGGATTGCGCATTATACCAATCAGACTACATTCTCGTACCAGTATATCATGTGGCAGTATTCACAGAGCGGTAAACTGCCGGGTATCACAGGAAAGGTAGATATGGATATCATGCTGGTACGGGCAGGCTGATTTCATGCGTAAAGGCTGTGCGCAGATGGTATAATAAAAACAGAGCATAATTATGTATCATAAGGCGGGGGATGCCTGTCAGCGCGCAGGATTCTGCACGGTTTGGAGGATTTCAGAAAAGACAGGCGGGGCAGGCGAGTTTCCCGGTGAAGAGACAGGAGGGTAATATGGCATTATTTGACAAAGATTCCATTCTGGACAAGGCAAAATCTGCAGCCCGGCAGGCCGGCGAAGCCGCTAAACAGGCTGGTGAAGCGGCCAAGCAGGCAGGTGCGGCAGCAAAAGAAGCCGGAAAACAGGCGAGTGACGCCGCGGGCCTCAAATTGGAAATCGCCAGAAAGAAAAATGAAATCGCTGCGGAGGAGCGTCTGATCAACGCAGAACTCCAGAAAATCGGCCAGATTTATTATGCGCGTTTCAAACGCGGCGAAACAGAATTCGCCGGTGAAACCGGAGAGCTCGCTGCTGAGATCGATACTCATAAAGATAACATTGAAGCTCTGAACCGGGAAATCGAGGAGCTGCAGGAACAGTAGCTTCAGCAGGCAGATTGCTGAAACGGCAGATATACAGGGGGGGCTGGTGCGCGAACGACGAACATCGTCCGGAGCAGCTGCCTCTTTTTGTATGCTGAAGAATTCTTTTTAAAGGTCTGACGGTGATCAAACATCCCGGTCGTGTCTTTTTATATACAAGAAAAAGGACCGCTGCACTAAGCATACGCTTTTGCTTCGTGCAACAGTCCCGTGATGTTTAACAGGATGGATGACTTATTCTATCCTGCCGCTTTACAGCTCAGATTTTTTTACTTCTGCGATTTTCTGGACAACTTTGGTGATCATCTCAGTTGCTTTTTCCATGTCCTGAACAACAGCAAATTCGCTTCTGCCGTGGAAGTTGCTTCCGCCAGGTCCCAGGTTCGGGCATGGAAGTCCGCGGAAGGAAAGGAAGGCGCCGTCTGTGCCGCCTCTGATCGGCGCAGTGTCCGGCTCGTAGCCCATTTCTCTGATGACAGACAGTGGAATCTCCGTCAGCTTAGGATGCTGCTCGATGATTTCACCCATGTTGTGGTACTGCTCAGTGTTTTCAACAATAACCGTTCCCTTGCCGTACTTGTGGTTCAGGAATTCAGCGGTCTTGTTCATCATTTCTGCACGTTTCTCAACAAGGCTCCAGTCGAAGTCACGCAGAATGAAGTTCATGACAGCCTTTTCCACGCCGCCGCTCATCGTAACCAGGTGATAGAATCCTTCTCTTCCTGCTGTGTATTCCGGACGCTCGTCTCTCGGGAGCATATCGTCAAACTCTTCTGCAACGTGCAGCGCGTTAACCATTGCATTCTTCGCAAAACCCGGGTGTACGCCGACGCCGTTGATGGTTACCTTGGATCCCATAGCGCTGAATGTCTCGCTCTGGCACTCGCCGAACAGATCGCCGTCGATGGTGTACGCGCAGTCTGCTCCGAACTTGTCCAGATCGAACAGATCGCTGCTGCGTCCGATTTCTTCATCCGGAGTGAATCCGATGCGGATGGTTCCGTGCTTGATGCTGTCATCGTTATGCAGAATTTCTGCCAGCGTCATGATCTCTGCAACGCCGGCCTTGTTGTCGCCGCCGAGCAGTGTTGTTCCGTCCGATGTGATGATGTCGCATCCGATGAAATTTTTCAGAGCGTCAGCCTCAACCTTGATGCCCTCTTTCTCGTTGATGATCAGATCGCCGCCTTCATAGTGGTGCATAACCGGCTTGACATTCTCGTTCGGTGCGTCCGGAGAAGTGTCAATATGCGCAATCAGTCCAAGAACCGGTCCGTCATAATTTTCGATGTTGGCCGGAATAGTACCCATTACATAGCAGTGCTCGTCGACATCTACATCGACTACACCGAGTGTTTTCATCTCTTCTGCAAGAGCGTTCGCAAAGTCAAACTCCTTTGGGTTGCTCGGGCAGGCGTCATTTTCTTCGGTGGATCCAGTCGGATACTTGACGTATTCCATCAGTCTTTCGTATGCCTTCATTTTTATAACTCCTTCATTTATATATAGATAATATATATTAGACAAAACTCAAATGCGCAAGGCGAAATTTCCTTGTTGGTTCTGTTTTTGCCGACGGTTCAATTATATGTCTCGCGAAGTTAATGTGCAAGGATTCTGACAGAAAAAGCTTCTGCAGAAGCCTGCTGCGGTTCAGCAGATTAAAGTATTTGTGAGCGTACACAATAAAATCTGCCACTCCGATGTTTATGCATCAGGGCGGCAGTGAAAACCTCATTTTAATTCTATAATTAAGCTGAACCAGTCAGCGTAAGTGTGTCTGATCTATGTTAAACGGGACGCGTGTCCGGAAAAAAGTTCAAAGAACGGCTTCCGCCGGTCGTGATATTTCTGTGGCGTGAAAAAGTCCAGAAACTGTTAAAAAGGGCTGTGACTTATGGAATTACCTGAGGCTGCCGGAGGAGCTGCTGCCGCCAGAGCCATAGGAATCGGAACCTGACCCGGAGCCATAGCCGGAATCGTAATCAGAATCGGAACCGGAGCTTGAACCGGAACTGGAGCTTCCGATGTTTCCGCCGATCTTAATGATCTTGGCCGCGGATTTGGCCGCGGTATTAATCGGTACCGCGAACCCGAGTCCCTCTACATCCGAACCGCTGGACTTGGATTCTACGATTCCGATCAGGTTTCCGGAGCCGTCAAACAGTCCGCCGCCGGAATTACCAGGGTTTACAGAGGCATCTGTCTGGAGCAGGGTGAGTTTCTGATTGTTAATGGTGAGCTGACGGTCAAGAGCACTGACGATTCCTGTAGTCGCCGTGTTGCTCAGTTCTCCGAGTGCGTTTCCGATGGCGACGACGGTATCGCCGACTTCCAGCTTGCTGCTATTTCCGTAAGTCGCAGCGGTCAGGCCGGTTGCGCTGATTTTCAGAACAGCAAGGTCGTTATCCGCGTCTGTTCCGATCAGTTTAGCGGTATAGGATTTTCCGCTCTTCAGCGTTACCTTGATGCTGCCGGCGTTTTCAATGACGTGTTCACAGGTTAGAATGTACCCGTTTGACTGGATGATTACGCCGGATCCTGCACTGGCCGTTGCGGAAGAAGCATTGGAGAACCCATTGTTTCTGGATGTCGAAGTTACCGTAATGGAAACGACCGAGTTTTCTGCTTTCTTTACGATACTGTCAGTGGTCAGAGTCGTTTTTGAACTTGTCAGTTTATAATTTGTCGCAGAAGTGGAACTGCTGCTTCTGTTGCCTGCATAATTCGTGTATAGTGCGTATCCGCCGACGGAAACTGCGGAAGTGGCGAACATGCAGCCGGCCATCATCAGCGCGAGCGTCTTTTTCCTGATCGGCTGGAGCCGGGAAGAACCTGCGTGCGAGTACGGCGCGCCTTGTGGATAAATCCCGTGATTGTCGCTGAATGGCGCGTAATCACCATAGGTCTCATACTCATTGTTGTAATCGCCGTTCCAGGATTCGTTTCCATTTACATTCCAGTTGTTTCCGGTATCCTGAGGCCGCGTTCCGTTGTTCTTACGATTGTTTCTGTTTCTCCATCTCAGCATGGCCGTCACCTCGTTTCCTTTCTGCATTGCTGCCGGCGCGTATCGCGTCTTGAATATCTTTAACTTATGCGATTATCATAAACGCCCGAGTTGTTCAGAAAACGTCAGTAAAATAGAAACTGCGTTAAGAGCGCATTCACCGAAGGCACAATTTTTTCATATTTTCCATACCCGATGAAGTAATGTTATTGTTTTGTGAACGGCAGGGGACAATTGGCGGGGAAAATGCCTGAAACATCCGGATTCCTGCAAACAGTGTATTTTCTTGCTGATTAATTTTTGCCTGATAACATTGATAATATGAATTGGTGAAGGTTATGTGAAGGAACTACAATATAAAGGAAGGTTAATGCAGTAGCAAGAGGAGGCATTTATGATGAACACTCGCTCTGGCCTGCGCAAGTTTATGGTAACTGCCCTGGCAGTGCTGACAGCAGTCGCATTTCTGGGCATGAACCCGTCTTACGCAGCAAAGAAACTTAAGGTTTCACCGGCAAAGAAGACGATTTACGTCGGCAAGACCGTGAAACTGAAGGCAAACCAAAAAGTTAAATGGTCTGTAAAATCAGGAAAGACCATTGTCAAGCTGACTTCCAAGAAAAAGACGACGGTTGTCGTTAAGGGTCTGAAGAAAGGCAGCGCGTCTGTTACCGCAAAAGCGGGCAAGCAGTCAAAGACCGTGAAGGTTACGGTCAAGAAGAAGACTTCTTCCGCTTCTAACGTGAAGGCGCAGCCGGCAGAGAAGGAAAGCAAGGTTTACGTTTCCGCAGCTTACGTCCGCGCGGCAATTGCAGGCAAGCAGAAAGAAATGAAGAACCCGGTAGTCCTGGAAGTCGGCTGGGGAAGTGAGAAGGACGACGCGGATTACGGCAAGGGACACATTCCGGGCGCCATCCACTTCAATACCGACTGGGCAGAAAACAATGAACTCGACGGAGAGGCACAGCGCTGGGACATCAGAAGCTTTGACAAGATCAAGGCGCAGCTGGTGAAACTGGGTATCACCACCGACACACCGGTAATTGTCTACGCAAACGGCGCGACCAACTCCGGCGACGACCGTGTCGCGTTCGCTCTGCTGTGGGCAGGCGTAAAGAACGTCAAGTCCCTGGACGGCGGCTACGGGGCATGGACCAAGGCCGGCTATCCGACAGAGACCAAGAGCAACACCGGCAAGAGCGCAACTGCGTTCGGAAGATCCACAGTCGCACATCCGGAATGGATCGTGGATACGAACACGGTAACCAAGGCCGACAGCAAGTATAAGCTGGTCAGCATCCGCTCCTATGAGGAGTACATCGGACAGACAAGCGGATACGGTTATATCAGCAAGGCAGGCGAGCCGAAGGGAGCAATCTGGGGTCACGACACCGATGACGGTTCTTATACCAATGCGGACGGAACTGCAGTCGGACCGGACACCATCTCAAAATACATTCAGCCTTACGGAGCGACACTGGACGATAATCTGGCGTTCTACTGCGGCACAGGCTGGAGAGCGACCATTCCGTTCCTGATCATGTATCAGAATGGATATGATCATATGTATCTGTACGATGACGGATGGTTCGTTTATAACCAGCAGAAGAACCTTCCGGTTCAGCTCGGCGATCCGGCAAAGGGCAATGTTACATACACAACAACCGATCAGCTGCCGGAGACATACACTAAGTTAGGCGGACTGAAATACGCCAAGGACAGTGTAACAGCCACCGCGACAGGAAAGGTTGAGAATGAACTTACCGCAACCGGCGGAAAGCTGGCAGACAACGTTACCTATAAATCCAGCAATGAGGACTATGTCACCGTCGCAAAGGACGGAACCGTAACCGTGAACAAGCTTCCGGCAGCAGGCTCCAGCACTCAGGTAACCATTACCGCAACCGGAATTCCGGAAATCGCCGGCAGCGGTGAAAAGCACGCAACAGCATCCTACACGATTACTCTGCAGGACCGCACAAGCGCGTACACGGATTCCGCAGCATGGAGCAAACTCGGCATCACTTATGATGAGTACAAGAAACTGGACGCATCTAAGACTCAGGTTCTCGACCTGCGCCAGGATTCTATTAAACTGGATGACGGAACGGACATCGGTTTCAAGGCCGGTCATCTGAAAGATGCCGTTCAGGTTGCCTGCTTCCCTCTGTCCACGGTTGACCAGGAGAACCTCCTGACCACTGCGATCAAGGACAAGAAGCTGGATCCGTCCAAGAAGATCGTTGTCATCTGCAGATCCGGAAACACAGGCGCTAAGAGAGCCATGTCCATTCTGAAAGAGAACGGATTCAAGGACGTTACCTACATTATCGGCGGAGCGCAGGATCTCCTGAAGAACCATGCCGCTGATCTGGTGAAGTAAACGGAAATCAGATGACGTAAAATATGCCTGCCGATTACCCCGTTGTCTGGTCATCAGGCCACAGGTTTGAAACAGACTGGCAACGGAACATTGAATGATGAATGAGATGACTGGATGAATGGGTAATGACAGGTGAGAAACAGCCGGGAAAATAATATCCTAACTGCGTGTTCCGATTTCGACAAAAAGTGAAGAATCAAGAACACAAAAAGGAGTTTCGGTTTTTCTGTTATCGAACTGCCGGAAAATCGCGATTCCGGAACATAATCTGATGAATGCGGAAGGGGAGTTGTATCCAAATGGATACAACTCCCCGCTTTTCATGTCTGCCGGATGCTCAGGCACCATTTTTGAGTAAGGAATGTCAGATTATTGTATCGAAATAGATGCATGTCAACGATAAGCCGGCTGAAACCATCTGTATTGTTCACGAAGCATCTATCGTACATCAAAAAGTTCATATTTGACGAGAATAGAATTGTGCGCAATCGAACAAAACTCCTTTTTGTGTTCTGAGATCGCCGGATTTCAGATTTTCGGTGACAGGAATTTAAAAAGTGCTTTTAATGTTGTTATAGCATATAATTATCACGCTGGACCAGGATGTCCGGGCGCAGTAGAGGAGGAGCTTTCCATCCCCAGACCAGTATATACATGATACATGAAAATCTCCGTCCGAAGGAATTATATACTTAGAATTTTCGCTGCTGCTTGTGACAGCAGAAACTTGAAAACAGCGCGCCCCGGGAGCGAAATCTCCGGGGCGCGCCGTTATAACGTATATTAACGTAATATCATTTTTTCTTCGGTATTAAAATCCGATAGTCGTTCGATCTCTGATCTCTCAGCCGTTCATCATTTTTCTGGATTTCCCGCTCTTGAAAAGGACTTGAAAATCCAGGAAGTACAAGATGAGCGTATCCGAAAAACTATCTCGGAACAACGAATCCCTTGCCCATAGCATCGTCAGGATCGATGAACCATGTTGCCTCTCCGCAGAGGTATGCAGCTCCTCTTACCTGAGGAATGACTGCGTCATAGTCAGCAACCTTAGTCTCTTCTTTGATGGTTCCGTAGAACTTGGTTCCGATGAAGGACTCGTATACGAATTCCTTGCCGACCGGCAGTTCGCCGAGAGCGTGGAGCAGGGAAAGTTTAGCAGATGTACCTGTTCCGCACGGGCTTCTGTCGAGCTGCGGATCGTTCGGGTCGCCGAATACAACCAGGTTGCGCAGGTCTGCGTCCGGAGTATCTGTGGTGGAGTAGTTCTCAACCAGGTCAACTGTTGTGATGTCGAGTTCCGGATGCTGGATCTCAACCGTCTTGTTGACTTCATTCAGCATGAAGCTGGAGAATTTGGTCAGGAACGGAGCGGTGTCCGGGCCGACCTTGATGCCGAAGTTCTTCTCTGTATCAACCATAGCGAAGAAGGAGCCGCCGAAGCAGATATCATAAACAACGTCTTTTCCTTCATATGTTGTGTGCAGGTCTTTCTTGTAACGGAAAGCCGGAACGTTTGTCAGTGTGACGCCTGTAACCTTGCCGTCCTTAACGTCTGCAACCGTTCTGATCAGTCCTGCAGGAGCTTCCAGAACAACCTCTGTCTGAGGCTCCTTCATCTCCATCAGTCCGCCTTCCAGGATTGCGGTAACCGTTCCGATTGTGCAGTGTCCGCACATATTCAGGTATCCGCCGCCGTCCATGAAGAATACGCCGAAGTCTGCTTCCGGATTGCATGGCTCAGTGATGAAAGCGCCGAACATGTCGTGATGTCCTCTTGGCTCGAACATCAGAGCAGTTCTCAGATAGTCATAATGCTCTTCCAGATAGTGCTTTCTCTCGATCATTGTCTTACCCTCAGTCTCTGGGCAGTCGATCGCAACACGGCAGTACTCACCCTCTGTGTGAGCCTCAATTGTTCTGATATGATCTACATACTTAGAATAGTCAATCTTTGGCGTTAATTTCATCTTTCTTACCTCCTTATGATTGTGTTAACAACCGTAATCTCTGTTAAAACTATAACGTAGAAAATGGATAAAGTCAATACAGAAAACTCTGAGAAAAAGATTCTTTAATACTTGACATTTCAGTGTTTTCGTGAAATCGGCCGTCATGGGTTATATACTGTATTCTAGTTCAGATTTTATGGCTTTTTATGTGTACTGCGGACAAAAGATATCCGCGGATGGGAATCAGCAAGAGGCATTCCGTCGGCATTGAGATTATGCAGGGACTGTCTTCCAGTCTGGGCGTAGTGCTGACCATCCCGGCAACGGCGCTGATTGTCGCAGTGTATTTTGGAAGGAAATAATCGGTAAACAAACCACCTGAAACATGGTATACTGGAGAGATTAAGAACTCCTGCGGATGAACATGTGCCGCAGAACAACAGGATATCAGAAACAAGGGGTAGTCAGGTTTCTATGAAGCTGTTCAGTCGTATACCAGAGAATTTTTTCAGTATTTTAGCGTCTCCCAAGAAAGAACTATATGTGGAGGCGCTTTTTGTGCTGCGTCAGGCATTCAAGACGGAGCTGGTGATCCGGAGAAAGGATCTCCTGGCGATGTTTATGGATTCGCTGGAAGATCAGTTCGAGAACGCAGACTTTACAGAGGAGGCGGAGGAAGAAGGAGAGACGGATTCCTCTGCGGTTTCTGCCAAGGCGCATCTGCTGTTCGCCCGTCTGAAGGAGACAGGATGGGTGGAAACGGAATATGAGACCCAGTCTTTTGAAGAGAACGTCACTGTTCCGGATTACGCGATTTCCGTGATCAATCTGCTGTATGATCTCTCGGAAGAGAAAATAAAAGAATACAACAGTTTTGTTTACGCGACGTACGCGGCGCTGGAAAACGCGGAGCGGACTCCGGATTATGTGTATCAGGCGCTGCAGACGGCGTATCGGAATACGGTGAATCTGGTGGACGAGCTGAAGGGATTGTTTAATAATATCCGGAGATATTATTCGCGTCTTCCGGGAGAAAACAACGTCAATGCCTTGCTCCGTGAACATTTTGACGGCTATCAGGACAAGGTCGTGGATACAATCTACTATCCGCTGAAGACGTTTGATTCTGTACCGCGGTTTAAGAATTCCATTATGAAAATCCTGAACAGCTGGCTGAACAATGACCAGATGATCGGAACGATCGCGGAACAGGGTGTTGCCAGACAGGTGCTGGAAGATGAAGAGCAGGGAAGAGATGAAGTCGTTCGGATGATCCGGTATACAGTGGACACTTATGAAGGCATCGAAGACATGATCGCACAGATTGACCGCAAGCACAATCAGTATGTCCTGTCTTCAGTAGAACGCATGCGTTACCTGATGAATACGGACAGAAGCGCAAAAGGAAGGATCGTGGATCTTCTCAAGGCCTCTGGCGATCCGGAAACGATATGCCGTATGCAGAAATTGATAAACATATATCCGGTCAGGGTCGCGGGACAGAAATCCCTGTATGAACGAATCCGAAGAACGAAAAAGTCTGAGGGAACATACCACGCGGTGGAAGAGCAGCACGATCAGCCGCAGGTGTTTAATGGCTTTCTGGAGGATGTCCGAAAACAGTATTCCAACAAGAAAATCGATGAATATATGCTGCGCTGCATGGGGGATCTTATGGAAATACAGACCGAAGATATGGAGATTCGCGATTCGGAAGAATTCATCCTCTATCTGCTCTGCACCATCCGCGGACTGGAGCGCACGGCGCCGTTTAAGATGACGTTCAGAGAAGGAAATACAGACCGGAACGGATACAGTGTTCCGCGGGCGCTGTTCAAGAGAAAAGAGAGGGCGTAATGTTTCAGGAAGAATACGAAAAACTGTCGACAAACGAGAAGGGTGAGTTTAAGAAGATCGTCAGCCATCTGCTCGCGCATACCTACCTGATCCGCGAAGAGTATAACTTTGACGCTGACGTGAAGGTCCTTGATCAGGACTTTATTTTTGCAGAGCGGAATATTGAGATGATCAGCGAATATCTGAGTTACGCGGGATTCCGTGTGGAAAAAGACACAGAGTACGGCGTCATCGCAGTCAGCAGTGACAATCCGGATAACCGTGTGTCGTTTAATAAGCTGACTACGCTGATGATCTACACGCTGCGCCTGATTTATGAAGAGGAGCGGGAAAAATTGACCCTCATCAAAGAAGTGTTTACTTCTGTCGGGGATCTGATCAATAAGATGATTACGCTGGGCGCGATTCCGAAGAAACCGTCGAACGCAGAGATGGAGAAATCGCTCAGAGCGCTGAAAAAGTATAACCTGATCCGAAAAGTGGACGGGCCTTGGTCGGACGCGCATACCAGGATGCTGATCCTGCCGTCGATTCTGTTCATTGTAACGAATGAACAGATTTCCAATCTCAGTGAATTAGTAAAGACAAAGGAGAAGGACGATGAAGAAGCTGACGAGATTATTGCTGATTAACTGGTACGGGTACAGTTATCAGATGATCGATTTTGGCACGATCAATTTTCTGACCGGTAAAACAGCATCCGGAAAGTCTACGATCATCGATGCCATGCAGCTTGTTCTGCTTGGAGATACCAATGGAAATTTCTTTAATAAAGCGGCAAACGAGAAATCCGTCCGGACATTGAGAAGCTACCTCTACGGAGAAAACGGCGACGACGGAGAAACAGGGTTCCGCTACCTTCGGCAGGGGCCGTTCACCAGCTACGTCGCACTGGAGATTGAGGACACAGAAAAGAATAAAAAGCAGCTGATCGGAATCGGCGCAGACTGCCACGAGGATTTGAATTACGACACCCAGTGGTTTGTTGTGCATAATCACGGAATTCCGCCAACCGCGTTCATTAATCCAAAGACCCGCGTTCCATACCGGATTACGGAACTGAAGCGTTATTTCAGCAGCCAGGACGGGAAGTGGAACGTCGAGTTCTGCCAGTCGAACAAGCGCTACCGGGATGTCACACTGTCTGTGTTCGGCAACATTAAAGAAAAATATCGCGTACTCCTGAAGAAATCCGTACCGTTCACTCCGATTACTGACATCGAGAAGTTTATCACTGAATCCGTCTGCGACGTCCGGAACGAGATTCAGGTGGAGGAAATGCAGGCCGATATCCGCGAGTACAAGAGTCTGGAGGATGACGCTGACCGCACAGAGGTTCGGATCAACGCGCTGAAGCAGGTTGCGGAGGTTTCCCGCGAATACGAGAATGCCAGAGAGAGGCAGCTTCAGCAGCAGTATATCGTGGTCCGCGCCGGACAGAAGGAGAAGCAGGATCTGCTCCGGCAGCAGAAACAGGCCGCAGAGGACAGTGAGCGGAAGCTGCAGGCGTTGAAAGAGGAAATCCTGTCTATTTCCGGACAAATCGCACAGTACAAGAAAACAATTGAAGAGAAAAAACGGGAGTATTTCTCTTCTGACGCGATCAAAAAACGCGATGAACTGACGGAGCAGATCCAGACCCTGGAAAAAGAAATCCGGGAGATGGAAACGAAGATTCAGCAGGCCGTCAAGAATACAAAAAACTATGGAATTGCCTGGGGTAGCGCGATTGAGGGACTGAAAAAGGCCGGATTCGCTGTCACCGCTGACGATGAAAAAATCGCCGGGAAAATGCAGAAAATCCAGAAAGACAGCCTTGCTGAGTTTCCTTTTGTCCGGATCTGTGACGCCCTGGAAGACCTGAAGGGAAGACTGGCAGAGCAGAAGCGGGAGTTGGCGGCCCAGGTTCTGCAGACGGAAGAGGAAATCGACGAACTGAGCCGGAAAGAGAAGAACCTGAAAAACGGCATTAAGCCGTATCCTTCTGCTGTCACCAGACTTCAGGAAATCCTGCAGCTCGAGCTGAAAAAGGCCGGAAAGAAAGAGGTTCGCATACCGATTTTTGCCGATCTTCTGGAAATTCGGGATCCGGAGTGGACGAATGCCATCGAGGGATATCTGGACCGTCAGAAATTTAATCTTCTGGTGCCGGAAGAGGTTTACCGGGATGCCAATCAGATTTACGGCCGGGTGAAAAAACAGGAACATCTGTTCGATGTGGGTCTGGTCGACCTGGGAAAACTCAGGAAGGATTTCCATAAAGGTGCGATGAAAGGATCGCTGGCAGAGGAAATCCAGACTGAGGACCCTGACGCGAGGCTCTATGCGGATTATCTTCTCGGGAATGTCATGAAGTGCGATGATGTCCGGAAAATCAACCGCTGGCGGACGGCCATCACCAGGGACGTCATGCTGTACAAGGGGTATGTGACGAGAAAACTGAATCCGAAGCGATATGAAGTTCCGTTCATCGGACGCCGCTCTATGGAAATCCAGCTGAGACAGGTGCAGGAACGGCTTGCGGAATGCCGGAAACAGAGAAAAGCACAGACGGAAAAGAAATCGGTCATTGACCGCGCGGCAGGGCAGAATATCCTGGAGCATTATGAGGCGCAGCAGTATGCGCTGGCCGGGAGATCTATTCCGGAGCAACAGGAAAAAGAAAAACGCATAGCAGCTATTCAGAAGGAGCTCGACGGACTTGATCTGACCTATCTGGAGCGCCTGAAAGAGGAAATCGCGGGTCTGGAGGCGGAGCAGGACGGGATGCAGACGCAGAAAGATGACCGGAACGCTCTTGCAGGCAGGACGGAGGAAAAACTCCGCCGTCTCAGAGAAGAGCAGATTCCGGAATGCGAGCATGAATTGCAGAAAATCACGCAGGAAATCGCGGAGCGGTTTGATGAAATCTGGGTGAAGGAAAAAGGCGAGCCGCATTTTCAGGAGGTTCTTACGCAGAAAAGCAGCCGGACACAACTGTCTCTGCGGGACAGTTATGCCCGTGCGCTTGCCGCGACTGAGACGACGGTGCGCCAGCTGAGCGAGCGCCGGACCGGGCTCCGGAGCGAGTACAACCGCGATTACAAGATGCCGTACGACGTCAGCCGGGAGGATAACGAAGAATACGACAGCGAGCTGAAAACACTGGAAGAGATCCGTCTGCCGGATTACCGCGAGAAGATCAGCGACGCAAGGGAGAAAGCCTACAATAAATTCTGCGAGGACTTTATCGCTAAACTGAAGTCCAACATAGAAACAGTCAAGCAGCAAATCGACGAACTGAACGATTCATTGCGACATTCCGTTTTCGGCACGGACCGCTACCGCTTTACATACCGGCCGCGGGCTGAATACAAGAACTATTACGATATGATCACCGACCCGATGCTGATGGACGGCGGCGGCTGGAACATCGCCTCCGCGAACTTCAATGAGAAATACAGCACCGAAATCAAGAGCATGTTTGATATGATGATTCTGAGCAGTCAGGACGTCACTGCGGATCGGCGCGCAGAATACGAGCGGAATATTAAGAAATTCACGGATTACAAGACATATCTGGTCTTTGACCTGATTGTGACGAATGATCAGGGCGAGCAGCAGCGACTGTCTAAGACGCTCCTGAAAAAATCCGGCGGAGAGACGCAGATCCCGTTCTATATCTCCCTGCTTGCGTCGTTCGCCCAGGTCTGCCGCATCAACAGCAGGACCAGCAGCAATACGATCCGCGTTATCATTTTAGATGAGGCGTTCAGCAAGATGGACGGCGAGCGCATCCAGGAGTGCATCCGTCTGCTCCGGAAATTTCAGCTGCAGGCGATATTCTCCGCGCCGACTGACAAGATCCCGGACATCGCACCACTCGTCGATACCAATATCGCCGTCTATAAATCCGGGCACGATTCCTTCACGCGTCACTTTGACCCGAAAGAAATTGAAGAGGAGTTCGACTGATGGTGAATTATGAGAAGGAAATCTTAGACTGTCTCCTCGACAAATATGAATCCGGCAAGGCGTTTATGAACGGAGAGCCGTCGCGCCGCATCATGGTTCACCGGTCAAAGATCAAATCCTTTCGGAAGGCCTACGAGAACATAGACACGAAAATTCTGTTTCATGACGCGCTTCAGCGCTTGAAAGACAGAGATCTCATCAATTTCTCCTGGGAAAAATATGAAGCGGGGAACATTGTCGATGAAATCTGGTTGAACCCGGATCCGGAAAGACTGCTTGAGAGCTGCCGCCGCGCCGGCAGAAAACCGAAGGCGCAGATCCTGCGCGAACTGGAAGCAGTACTGGATGAAGCGCTCTCTTCCTGCCGAGGACGTTCTTCTGAAGGGTCGGACGGACTGGATCTGTACCGCTTTCTCCAGCGGCAAAAAGAAACAATTCAGGAGAAAAAGCGTGTGCCGCGGTATTTCTTTGCGGACGATCCGGAAAGAAACCGCGCGCTGCTCCGGTTTCTGCGGGAGCTGATGTTCAACGACGGAGAAGAAATGGAACGTGTGGTCAGCATGCGGCTCTACGGCGACAGCAAGTATTTTGAACATGAGCTGAAACCTAAAGCGCTTTCTGTTTTGCGCGCGGTTGCAAAAGAAGAACAGGACGGTGATTTGAATGACGCGGATCTTCTGCTGCAGCGCGGGATTGTGCGGTGGCCGGAAGTTCTGGAATTCCGTGGATCGGTGCAGACAGAATCTGATGACGGGGAAATCGCCGATTACGCAGCGCAGCGCTATGGCGCCTATCTGAATACGGATGCGCTCCGGCACGTCAGAAACGTGAATGTCCGCGGAATAAGCCGGATGATCACGATCGAGAATAAAGCCAATTATATCTGGTACATCCAGAATCATCACTATGCTCAAGAACTCGTTGTTTATCACGGAGGCTGCTGCAGCCCGATGAAAGGCCGCTGGCTGCGCATGCTCGCGGACGCGGTGAGAAGGCAGAATCCGAAAGCAGAGTTCCTGCACTGGAGCGACATCGACGCAGGAGGCTTCCGGATCTTTGTGCAGCTGAAAGATCATTTGATTCCTGAAGCCGCGCCATGGCACATGGATGTGGATACCCTTGTAAAATACAAGGCCAGGGCGGTTTCGCTTCGGACAGATTCTTACAGAAGGCTTTTAGAACAGATGCAGAAGGATCCGGAGTATATGGTATTTAGAGAGACCCTTTCCTGTATGCTGGAGCAAGATATACGCTTAGAACAGGAGGCGGAAATTTTATAGTTTCTGCCTCATTTTTTTTGTTTTTGGAGTATAATATAGGGAAATTATTTCCAATATTTCTGTACTTTTTTTCTGTGTGCGCTTGAGAGCGGATGTTCAGATAGCTATACTAACATTTCGGTAACAGAATTCTGGAAAAAAGAAATTATCGATGGTCTGATGAAAGAATTGTGTGTATTCTGTACACAAAGCGGTGTGCCTGCATTAAATAGGCGGGCAACATGGTGATGCGTATTCGATGCACATGTTCTTCTCAGAATCATTAATTGAAAAGGAGAAATTATATGAATCAGGCTGTAATTGCGGGCGTGATCTTCCTGGTTGCGATTATCGCGATCATGACGGAGAAGGTCAATCGTACAACGGCGTCGATTCTGGGAATGGTTCTGCTCCTGACATTTAAAGTCATGACACTGGACCAGGCGGTTTCCTATATCGACTTTAATACTCTCGGCGTGCTGATCGGTATGATGCTGTTTGTCGGCGTCATCAAACACTCTGGACTGTTTGAGTATATTTCCATCAAGGCGGCAAAAAAAGCAGGCGGAGATCCATGGAAAATCATGGTGATGTTCGTGGTGCTGACTGCGGTCTGCTCGGCTTTTCTGGACAATGTCACCACCGTCCTGCTGATGGGACCGATGACTATGACGATTGCCAGGCTGCTGGAACTCGATCCTGTGCCGACACTGATGGCGCAGATCTTTGCGTCTAACATCGGAGGCACGGCCACCATGATCGGAGACCCGCCGAACATCATGATTGGAAGTGAAGCGCACCTATCCTTTGTTTCATTTCTGGTGAATACAGGAATTCCGTGTATCTTTATTCTGCTCGTTCTTATGCTTATGCTGAGAATGTACTATGGAAAAGACCTCCATGCAAGTGAATCAGCCATCCACAAGGTAATGCTGCTGGATGAGAATAAGGCGATTGCAGACCGGAAGCTGATGAAACAGAGTGTCGTCATGATCATTTTGGTAGTCATCGGTTTTATGTTCCACGACCAGTTTGAGTATCAGACAGCGTTTATCGCACTGGCGGCGGGCGGAATCATGATGCTGATCGGTCATATTGACATCGATGAGGTTGTCGCAAACGTCGAGTGGCCGACCCTGCTGTTCTTTACCGGACTGTTCGTTCTGGTCGGCGGACTGGAGAAAACCGGCATCATTTCTATGCTGGCAAAACTGATTATGGGCGCGACCGGAGGGCATGTCATCGCAACGATGCTGGTTCTGTTGTGGGCATCAGCGCTGCTGTCTTCCATCCTTGACAATATTCCATTTGTCGCAACTCTGATCCCGTTCATTCAGGCACTTGGCCAGCACGGTATGGATACGGAACCGCTCTGGTGGGCAATCTCACTCGGTGCCTGCCTCGGCGGAAACGGAACTCTGATCGGAGCTTCCGCAAACGTCGTGCTCAGCGGAATCGCAGGAAAGCACGGATATCCGATTACATTCCAGTCCTATCTCAAGAAAGGCTTCCCGGTCATGATCATGTCGATCGTCGTGTCCATGATCTGGCTGCTGCTCCGGTTCGGATTTACTGCGTAGACAAAAGGTGAAAGGAAAGGGTGCAACATGATTATCAACAGAATTACAGAAGGCATGGCCAATACGCTGCTCCGCCAGATGGGTGCGGTGGAAATCAAGAACGCGCCGGCCTATGTCAACAAGGTAAAATTTAAACTCGATGAGGATACCAACGCGACTTACATATATGAGATAAAAGAAAATGAAGTGATTTATCTCAACCGCGTTCGTCCTTATGCGCTGTATCTCGGTGAATGTGCAGATGAACAGGAACTCGTCAGCGCCATCCGCCAGGATCTGGAAATGATGAAAGAAGCGCAGGTTTCCCCGCATTTTAAACAGTACCTTTCAATCATGCAGAAGATGCAGGGGCTGGGGAAAAGAACCGAGCACTTGTTCATGAACGTATCAACCTCAGAATATTCCATGGACCGCCTGGAAGAACTCCTGGACCTTCTCGGACATGAGATTGACCGCCTTGGCCGCGAAGGAACTGATATGGATCTGAAAACCTATGCTGATACTCTCCGCGCCGGCGAGACTGAAGAAATCGCACACAAAAAAGCAGAAGAAGCCGCAGAATCTGCAGAATTGGCGCAGGAAACTGCAAAAAAAGAACCTGCGAAAACGTCACAGGAAGAAAAATAGGTCAGAGAAGCAGAGATACACAGTTAACCGGACGGGAATCCATGCGTGATCATGAGGGTTGCAGGCAAGGATTTCCGTCCGACTGTGCGGGAGAAAAAACACCTCTGTTCATCAAAATGTCCAATGCCGGGATATAGATGAACAGAGGCTGTGATTATATTAAAGCGGTTATTCCATTGTGTTTTCAGAAGCTGCGGCTTCTTCTTCAGCCATCAGCTGGTCGCCGGCGCGGGCAGCGACAGGTTTGCTGTCCAGACGGGATTCGACATGATGGAATCCGTCGATCTCCGGCATCAGCTCATCGGCAATAATGCGGAGCATTTTGTTGAGTTTGTCGACGTCTTCTTTCGGGAAACGATTCTCTATGCGCTCGCTGACCAGATCTACATAGTTAAAGATGTCTCCGTAGTTTTCTTTATATTTCTTTGTGACAATCAATGTATACTGGCGTTTGTCATCCTTGTTCTGGCGTTTGATGATGTAGCCTTTTTTTACAAGCTGGTTGATGCGGTAGGCCGTGTTTGGCGGCGACATCTGCGCCATCTTGGTGAATTCGTTGATGGTCGGACGGTGAAGGGCGACGATGATCTCCATGCAGATGACTTCTGAAGGAGACAGGGCGTCCTTACTGTTACTGTTAAATTTAGTGAACAGCCGCTCGTAGAGAGAAAGCTTGAATTTATCGTATACTCGGGAAAAATTACTCGCCAGCATTTCCATACCTCTTTTAGAATTATTTTTCGGATTTTCATCCAACGTTAATTATACTACAGTTTTTAAAGATGCCATAGAGATAGAGAACGAAATGTCTGCGAAGAGATTGGTCTTTTTGTTTTCTTGTAATATGGGATTGTCCTTCTAATTCTCCGAAATGTATTGCAAAATATAGAATACCTGATCAGAACACCATACCAAAACAAGTTATCGATCGGATTCTTAATGAAAAATGCTTTCATGGGGAATCTTTCATGGAAATTGAGCAAGGCGTTGTTGTTGATGTAATTTATTAGCGTGAATCAGGGCAAAAGCGATCACACGGAGCATTTTTACTCCATGTGATCGCTGTTTTGTGGTTGGCCGATGAGGTTATTTACTTGCTGTATTTCAGTTTTCAGCAATTCCCAGGTTTAAAGACCGCGGAACACGAGGGAGGCGTTGTGTCCGCCGAACCCAAGCGAATTGGACATGGCGTATGCGGTATGGATGGACTGTGCGCTGTTCGGAGCGCACGGGATATCACATTCCGGATCGGAAACCCGGTAGCCCATAGTCGGCGGCGCGATCTGGTCCCGGAGAGCAGATACGGTGAATATCGCTTCCACCGCGCCGCTGGCGCCGAGGAGATGACCGGTCATGGATTTTGTGGAGGACATGACCAGCTGATCAGAAGCCTCTCCGAACGCCGTGTGCACGGCGCGGGTTTCGCCCTTGTCATTCAGAGGGGTTCCGGTTCCGTGCGCGTTGATGTATCCGACTTCGGAAGGGAGAATGTCAGCGTCCTTCAGAGCCATTTCCATGCAGGCGGCGGCGCCGTTTCCGTCCTCAAGCGGCGCGGTCATGTGGTGCGCGTCGCAGCTGGCGCCGTACCCGCAGATTTCACCGAGAATTTCCGCGCCGCGCTTTTTTGCGTGTTCGTATTCTTCCAGCATCAGGAGGCCGGCGCCTTCGCCCATGACGAATCCGGAGCGCTCCTGATCAAACGGGATGGACGCGCGGAAAGGGTCATCTGATTTACTCAGGGCGCGCATGGAATGGAATCCGGCGACGGCAAGCGGTGTGATGCAGCTTTCTGTGCCGCCTGCCGCCATGACGTCTGCGTAGCCGTCGCGGATATAGTGGAAGGCTTCACCGATGGCATTGGTTGAGGATGCACAGGCAGTTACCAGGCAGGTGCAGCTGCCCTTAAATCCGAGACGGATCGCAGTCATTCCTGCAGCCATATTGGTGATGCTCATCGGAATAAACAGCGGAGAAACGCGGTCAAATCCTTTTTTCAACGCCTTGCTGTGTTCGCGTTCGATTGTGTCCAGGCCTCCGATGCCGCTGGACAGATTGACGCCGCAGCGCAGAGGATCTTCGTGTTCCATATTCAGTCCGCTCTGAGAGAACGCTTCATCTGCTGCGGCAATTGCAAACTGCGTGAAGCGGGAGAGGCGGCGTGCTTCCTGTCGGCTCATCAAAGCAGCTGGATCAAAGTCTTTCACTTCTCCGGCCAGCTTGATTTCTGATTCGGAAGTGTCGTAATGTGTAATCTGTCCGATTCCGACGGTTCCGTTTTTTGCGTTTTCCCACATTTCCCGGCTGCTGTTTCCGATCGGGCAGAGCCCGCCCATGCCGGTGATGACGACTCGTCTGTTATTCCCTGTCATAGTTATGTTTCCTCCCATTCTGTGATTTTTCCTGTGAAGGCGAATGCTGTCCTGGCTGGTAAAAGGGGAGGCAGTATTCACTGCCTGGACCTCTTGCGCGTAAATTTTGTCCGATGAAGCAGATGCGCTAGGCGTTTGGATTCAGATCCTGCATGATCTCTGCTACGGTCTGCATCTGTGTGATGCGTCCGACGTTGGAACCGGTGAAGAACAGACCTTCCTCATAGTTTCCGTAGAACGCCTGGATCAGTGCGTTACTGATGCAGTACTTAGTCGTTCCCGGGTTGCAGACGCGGATGCAGTTGACGCAGTGTTTTGGGGGAACGCGCGTTCCGGACTCGACTTTCTCAATCAGCGGGGTCACGACTGCGCGGCCCGGCATGCCTACAGGACTGGTGATGATGCGTACATCCTCGTCTTCTGCGTTCAGCAGAATGTCCTTGAATTCTTGCGTGGCATCGCCTTCCGCAGAGAGGGCGAACCGTGTCCCGACCTGGACGCCTGCGGCTCCAAGTGAAAGCATGCGTTTAACGTCCTCGCGGTCAAATACGCCTCCCGCCGCAAAAACAGGAATGCCGTCTGCGACTTTGAGCACATCACTGACATTTTCTTCCAGTGACTTCGCGGTGTGGTTCAGCAGCTCTTCTGGTTTAAATCCCAGGTGTCCGCCGGCTTTGCAGCCTTCTACGACCAGAAAGTCCGGGCGCCGGTTATGGTGGCGCTGCCAGTCTTTCATAATGATTTTTGCTGCCCGTCCGCTGGAGACAACAGGGGCGATCATTGCCGATCCCTCTGGCACATACTCTGGCAGAGAAAGCGGCAGTCCAGCTCCGGAGATGATGGCGTCGGCTCCGTATTCAGCGGCAGCTCTTGCCATTGACTCATAGTCGCTTGCGGCCGTCATGATGTTTACCGCGATCAGGCCGTTTCCTCCGGCAATCATGCGTGCTTTTTCGATCTCCTTCTTCAGCGCGCGTTTTCCGGCCTCTGTCGGATTCTTGTAAAAGTCCGGCTCACGGAACCCGATGCCTGCTGCCGCAATGACGCCCATACCGCCTTCGCGAGCAACATGACCGGCCAGATTTCCCATGGAAATGCCGATTCCCATGCCGCCCTGAATGACCGGCTGCTTCATATGTTCTAGTACGTTGTTCATAGTCCTTCCTCCGTGAGTCGTAAATAATTGAAGTATATACGCTGTGTGCATGTTCATAAGTTGCAGGTATTGACTTTTCCTGCTAAAGCTCGGTAACCATCGCGCCATATGTCAGTCCGGCGCCGAATCCGACGCAGACGATTTTCATGCCCTGTCGAAGCAGGTGCTTTTCCTGCATTTCACCGAGCGCGATCGCAATGCTCGCTGCTGATGTGTTTCCATAGTCCGCGATATTCTTAAAGCATTTCTCCTTGTCCAGGCCGAGTTTTGCCGCTGCGCTGTCAATGATGCGCTCGTTCGCCTGATGAAAGACGAACCAGTCGATGTCTTCTTTCGACAAATCTGACTGTGCAAGGATGTCCGCTGTCGCCTCCGGCACTTTACTGACAGCGAAATGGTAGACTTCCTGTCCGACCATGGTCAGCGCCGGATCGAACCGGCTGCAGTACAGCGCGTGATCGTTAAACAGGACGCCGGAAAGGCTGTTAAAGAAGCCGGTTTCACTGTATTCTGCAACGGCAGCTCCGGCACCGTCTCCGAACAGAACGCAGGTCGTCCGGTCCTGCATATTCAGGACCTGGGAGAGGCGTTCGCTTCCGACAATCAGCACCTTGCTGCAGGTGCGTGAGAGCAGAAGCGCGTTGGCGGTGATGCAGCCGTAGATGAATCCGGAGCATGCCCCGTTCAGATCCATGGTTAGGACGCGCTCTCTGAGCCCGAGTCTGGATGCGGCTTCATTGGCTACGGACGGGGTAGTGCGGTCCGGGGTGGCCGTGCAGACAATCAGCGCGTCGATTTCTGCAGGATCGGCGCCGGCGTTCTGAAGAGCCTGCCGCGAAGCAGAAACGGCCATGTCACAGTTGGTCAGGCCGACTGCAAAATTGCGCCGGTGAATTCCGGTTTTTCTGCAGATCCAGGCATCATTGGTGTCGACGTACTGTTTCATTCCGTCATTGGTCACCGTGACATCGCCTTTTGCTTTTCCAAATCCGGTAAACTTGAGTCCGGCCATGATTATTCTCCTTTCTTCACCAGGTCGATTCCGGTGTTCCTGAATCTCTTGTAGCGCTGCTGGGTCAGGTCAGACGCGCGTTTTCCAAGAAGATTCTTCAGCGCATCCTGCAGGGCTTCATCGACGCCGCGGAAAACTTCATCTGGATTGTTCTGTGCGCCTCCGGCAGGTTCTGGAATAATCCGGTCGCAGACGTGCATCTGCATAAGATCGGATGCGGTCAGTTTCATTTCTTCTGCAGCTTCCTGCCAGCGGTTCGCGTCTTTCCAGAGAATGCTTGCGAAGCCTTCCGGCGACAAGATGGAAAATACACTGTTTTCAAGCATAATGATGCGGTCGGAAGAGGCGAGTGCAAGGGCCCCGCCGGATCCGCCTTCACCGATGAATACGGCGGCAGTCGGGACCTGAAGACGGCTCATGGTCATGATGCAGGATGCGATTGCCGGCCCCTGACCGTGTTCTTCCGCTTCTTTTCCGGGGTAGGCGCCCGGTGTGTCGACAAACGTGATCACCGGACGGTGAAATTTTTCGGCTTCTTTCATCAGCCGCTCGGCCTTGCGGTAACCTTCCGGATTCGGCATTCCAAAGCGGTATTTCAGATTTTCCTCAAGACTTCTTCCCTTCTGCTGGCCGATGACGGTTACAGGAACTCCGTGAAAGGAGGCGATACCGCCGATGATGCTGGCGTCTTCTCCCAGACTTCTGTCACCGCGCAGTTCCAGAAAGTCGCGGAAAATGGCGTGGATATAGTCTTTTGCTGTCGGGCGGTCAGAGCGGCGCGCGATCGTAATCCGGTCTGCTGCAGAAAGACTGCGTTCAGTGGATGAATGGACGTCTGCGTTCAAATTCGGACGCGCAGCTTTTCCTGATCCAGGGATGTCTGACGTGTCCGTGGCTTTTGGCACTGCTTTTTCATACGAAGTCTGTGTATGCTGTATACTTGGTTTTACTTCCGGATCTTCCTCAAAGAGAGGAGTGTCCCGCATGGTCATGTTTTTCCTGGTTTTTCCATCATGAAGCCGCAGGATCTGCATCAGTTCCATGCGCATATCGCAGCGGTCGATGACGGCATCTGTAAAGCCGTGTTCTTCCTGAAACTCCGCGCGCTGAAATCCTTCCGGCAGTTTCTCTCCGATGGTGTTTTCGATGACGCGCGGCCCGGCAAACCCGATCAGCGCGCCCGGTTCTGCGAGCTGAATATCCGCGAGGGCGGCAAAGCTGGCCCAGACGCCTCCTGTTGTCGGATGGGTCAGTACAGATACGTACAGCAGTCCGGCTTCCTTGTGTTTTGCGATGGCGGCGCTGGTTTTGGTCATCTGCAGAAGGGAGAGCATGCCTTCCTGCATTCTGGCGCCGCCGGAGCAGCAGAAGATGATCAGAGGCAGCTTTTTCCTGGTCGCGTATTCGGCAGCGCGGGTGATTTTTTCACCGACAGCCATGCCCATGCTTCCCATCATGAAATAACTGTCCATCACGGAGAGAACAGTTTTGATTCCTCCGATCCGGCAGGTTCCGGTCAGAACAGCATCTTTCAGATGGGTTTTGCTCTGCATTTCTTCCAGTTTTTCCTTATAGCCGGGAAAGTGCAGGGGATCAGCTGCAGCAAGACTTCGATTCAGTTCGCGGAACGTGCCGGAATCTGCTGTAAACGCAATTCTTGTCGCCGCAGAAAGCCGGGCGTACCGTCCGCAGTTTGGGCAGACATACAGGTTTTCACGCAGCTCTGCCCGAGTGTATTCCTTTCCGCATTTTCTGCAGGGGAGAAGTTCGTAATCTTTTTCAATCTCCTCGTCAGAGCGGGTTGACCGGACAAGGTGCTGTATGGTTTTAATAATCGTTTTTCTCTGTGTAAATGGATTTTCCATAAGTACAGCCTCCCTGCTGCATGATTTGCGTTTCTGCCGGATATCGGCTGACCGGCCTGTTCATTACGCCTGATTTGCGGAAGCCGAGGCGGTCTTATCCTGTTCATCAGGATGCCTGGAAGATTCTGCTTCCGCGATTGTCCCGGCAGTGTTCAGTGTGCGGATCAGAGACGGAAGTTCTTCGTCTGCAAAACCAGTGGTATAGGAACCGCGCAGAAATTTTCTGTCATAGAGAATCAGCTGCTGAATGTCCAGCGTTGTCGGAATGCCGCGGATGATCGTCTCTGCAAGTGCTCTGCGCATTCGGCGTACAGCCTGTACACGCGTATCTGCGCAGACGATAATCTTGGCGGCAAGCGAATCGTACCACGGGGAAACTTCCGCTCCGCTGAACAGCGCGCTTTCTACGCGGACACCGCATCCTCCCGGGAAATGCACAAAATCCGCTTTCCCCGGAGCCGGCGAAAACCCATTTGCGGCATCTTCAGCGCAGATCCTGCACTCGATCGCGTGTCCCTGAATATGAATGTCTTCTTGCCTTATGTTCAGCGGAGCTCCAGACGCGATGCGCAGCTGCTGCAGAACGATGTTGACACCGGTCACCATCTCCGTGACCGGGTGTTCGACCTGGATTCTCGTGTTCATTTCAATGAAATAGAAATTCCCGTCATGATCCATCACGAACTCTACGGTTCCTGCGCTCTCATAGCTGCATACTTCTGCAGCTTTGACTGCCGCCGCATACAGCCGTTCCCGCACATCCTGCGCCAGACCAAAACAAGGCGCTTCTTCTAGCATTTTCTGATTCCGCCTCTGAATGGAACAGTTTCGCTCTCCGAGATGCACGATATTTCCAAACTGGTCTGCAAGGATCTGCACCTCGATATGACGCGGGTTGAGAATTAGTTTTTCAATGTAGACGGTTCCATCGCCAAATGCTGCTTTTGCTTCCATCGACGCCGCCTGCAGCGCTTCTGGAAATTCCTCCGGGCTGTTGGCTCTGCGCATGCCGCGTCCGCCGCCTCCTGCCGAGGCCTTGATCAGAACCGGAAAACCGATTTTTTCGGCGATCTGCTGCGCTTCTTCAAGAGAAGAAACCGGCCCGTCTGATCCCGGAACGACCGGAACGCCCGCAGTCTTCATCATCTCCCGCGCTTTTGCCTTATCGCCCATGTCCGCAATGACAGAGGAAGAAGGACCGATAAACTTTAGTCCATTTTCCTCGCACATCCTGGCGAACGACGGATTTTCCGACAGAAAGCCGAATCCCGGGTGGATGGCGTCACATCCGGTCAGCAGTGCTGCTGTGATGATTCTTTCCTTGTCCAGGTAACTTTTTGCCGGAGCGGCAGGACCGATGCAGACTGCCTGATCCGCGATCATGACCGGAAGTGAATCCCGGTCCGCCTCAGAATAAGCGATAACCGTTTTTATTCCATTGTCCATACATTCCCGGATCACCCGGAGAGCAATTTCTCCGCGGTTTGCAATCAATACCTTCTTCAGCATTTTTCAACCTCAAACAATACCTGATGAAATTCTGCCATTTCTCCGTTTTCGACACATATCTTCCGAATCTTCAGGTTATATGGTGCCTTCAGTTCATTCATCGATTTCATCGCTTCAATGATGCAGAGGACATCCCCCTTGTGAACTTCCTGGCCTTCGCGGACAAAAGGTTCCGCGCCAGGGGATGACGCGCTGTAAAATACGCCGACCAAAGGGCACTGGATGGTTTCAGATTCAGAAGAAGCATTCTTATTGTCTCCGCTGTTAGTGGTTACCGTATTTCTGCTCGCGGAAGCTGTATTCTGCAGATCAGACCTGCGTTTTAATGAAAGCCGGATGCCCGGCATCTCAACTTTCAGAGATTCCAGATCCGACTGTTTGAAATCCTCGAGAATTTCGGTGAATATTTCCATGCTTTCCATTGTTTTCTGCCTCAGATTATTTCTTGAGCTTGTCGACCAGCTTGACAATATCGCTGACTTTCTTCAAATCTGGAAGTTCATCGTCTGGAATCTTAATGTCAAATTCCTCTTCCAGGGCCATGGAAAGTTCTACGGCATCCAGGGAATCGATTCCCAGATCCTCATCCAGTCTGGATTCCAGGTCAATCTTGTCTGCTTCAACGCTCAGTGTGTCTACCATTACCTCTTTGATTTTATCGAATGTCATTGTTTTTCTCCTTTTACTGCCACCTGATGTGTGAACCTTCAGGACAGATCCGCGCACGCATGCTTAAAAAATCTTATTTAAAATTTATTATTTAAAATAATTTAAATAACGAGGTGAGTATAACACTGGAGGCCGTGTGTTGTCAAATAGAATTTAAATGCGGCTTTTTGTGATATGATATAGAGTAAGCAGAAATGCCGGAGATGCAGATAACGGAAGCAGACAAATGGCATTTTCAAGAAGATTAACAGGAGGTTTTCATTCAATGAGCAGGGATTTTGATTCTGCGCAGCAGGGAATGGCTGCATATATTAAACAGATGGACCAGACGGACAGAAATACGGATCCAGAGGCACAAAAATACAGTGCGTGGGACGATGACGCGGAAAGCGGCACCGGACGTGGCGGCAGTGTCTGTGATCCAGAGGACGCGCAGTACAGGGAGGCGAAGTCGTCTGTGCAGGACTGGCAGAGCCAGCTGTCCGGCATCCAGGCCGGCGACCTTGACCCGTCGGATTTTGACCGTGAAGGGGAAGAGATGCTGCGCTTACTCCGCGCGTCAATGAAGAATAAAGCTGAGAAGATGGATGAAGCCGCCCGAGAAGAGTTTCTGGACGGCCTGACGGAAAGTGAAAAGGATATGCTGGAAGCGGCCCCGCACGCAGTGATTTCCGGATGGGAGACCCCGGAACTCTACCATCTTCACCTGTCGGAGCGATATTATCAGCTATATCAGCAGGAGAAACAGGAGAACGACCGCAGCCGCTGGCTTCTGCTGATGTCGGCCTGCTATTTGCAGCTTGCGGGCCAGTATGCCAGCGATTACGACCGGTTCCAGCGCGCGTTTGAGGTGAATTCCAAACTCGGGCCGTTCTGGTCCTCCCAGATTGCGGACATTGAAGAGGAAAGCGAGATTTTTCCGATGATCCGCGAGACCAATGAGATCGTCAGCCTGTATGGGGAGCTGACAGGTTCGGATCCGACAAAAGATGACCGGCAGCCGTCAGGTGCTGAACAGTAATACCAGAACCGAACAGGGAATTGTCGAATGAAGCAGTAAATTATTGGGAACAATGCGGTAACGGCTTCCCTGCAATCGCACTTTCATGATTTCTGTTATCAAATTACCAGAAACTGAAGATTTCGGAACACAAAAAAGGACTTTTGTTCGATTGCGCACAACTCTGTTCTTTGTCTGGGAGAAAAACAGGGCAGAATTACGAAGAAACGCACGGATGTTGCATATGAATAAGAACAATATCCGTGCGTTTCTCTATTCACCAGTTTCCCTCAGTGCATTGTGTATCGATATACGTACAAATCAGCATGAAAGTATTGTTGCCGCATCGGTAAGAACCGGTATTGTGTTCCGAAATCGCAATTATTCTACATTATTGTAACAGAAAAAACTAAAGTCCCTTCGTGTGTTCTCTTTTGACGAAAATCACGGAAAACAGAACACACAGTTGAGTAAATAATAGCGTTTCTTTAAAGTTCTGATAGCGTTACATCAAAGCTCTGATAACGTTACATCAGTTTGGTGCTTTCCAGCTGTTTCTCAAAGTAGCTGTTCATCCGGATGACCGGTTTTCTCAACACCAGACCGAGGAAGAGCATCGGCACCAGCCACGCGCAGAGTTTCAGCAGGGAGAGCCAGTAGGTGTTTCCATACATTCCGGCGATGCACTCTCGCATTGCCGTCATGCTGTGTACGAACGGCAGAAACGGATAGACCATCCGGAAGGCTTTTGGCGCCATCTCGATCGGGAACGTTCCGCCTGATCCGGCTACCTGCAGCACCATCAGAACGACACAGATGGCTTTTCCGACGTCGCCGAAGGAGATGGTAAAGGTGTACATGATGTTGACATACACCAGGCTGGTGACCCATCCGGCGAGCAGCAGCAGAAACGGATGCAGACACTGAATCTGAAGGTACAGGATATTCCCGAGTGTAATCAGTGTTGCCTGGATCAGTCCGATGATGGTGAACAGGATCAGCCGTCCAAAGTAGAATTCATGCGGCCGGAGATTCTTGATCAGCCGTCGCCGGCTTTTAGACAGTTCTGTTTTCATCAGGGCGACGAGCATGACGGCGCCGACCCACATGGCGAGCGTGGAATAGAAGGGCGCCATGGCAGAACCGTAATTGGCCACCTTAAATACCGGAACTTTCTGCACTTCAACCGGGGCGGACAGGAACGCGCCGATGTCGGAAGAAGAATTTCCGAGGATTTTCGTCAGCTCCTGAAGGGACCCGGAGGTGATCACACGTCGTACGCCGCGGATGATTCTGTCCAGATTATGGCCGGCGGCGCCCAGCTGACCGGAAGTCTTGTGCAGCAGTCTGCTCAGGTCACTGAGACTTCCGGATGTTCCGGAGCTGATCTTGGCGGTGTTTGCAGACACCGAAGCCAGATATTTTGCGGATGTGTTCAGAGATTTAGAGGTCTGGAGCAGGCCCGTGTAGGCTTTGTTCATGTTCTTTTCCCAGCTTCGGTCGTATTTCTGATCGAGTCCGGATACTGCGGAGCGGATGCTTCGCAGGTCTTTTTTTACGCTGTTTCTGTATGCAGACAGGTCGGAAGTGCCGGTAGAAACAGCGGTTCTTGCACTTCCGAGGTCAGAATACAGCTGCTTCTGAAGGGCAATGACACTGTCCATCTGACCCAGGATTCTCGCGTTGATGCGGTGCGCGGCTGTCATCTGGGAAGGAATAATCTCGTCCAGGGTGGCAAGGCTGCTGCGCACCTGTTCATATTGGGTCAGCACGTTGCTGACGTCTTTCTGTACAGAAGCAAGATCGGAATCTGCGTTTTTTGCGCCGGCATCCAGGTCGGCTAGGGCGGCGGAAATCTGCCGGTCCAGTTCTGCGTAAGCCTGATCCATCTGGTGTATCATCTGCCTCATTCCGGATACAGACTGTTTCAGAGAGGCAGCTGTCAGATCGGCGGTGTCCTTGGCCGATTTGATTTTATCCCCTGAGCGTCCTGCGCGGCGGCCGGAACTCTTCAGAATGGATGTGGTTGTATTCAGAACATCAGAAAGAGAGTCCGTCATATCGGCCAGGGCAGAAACGGTCTGCTGAGTGGCTTTCAGTGATGCACGCGTATCTTTCAGATTCGCTTCAAAATTGGTCATGAGCTGGGTTCCGCTCTTGCTTCCGGTGAGTTTAGACAGGCTGTCCATCAGATCGAGCTGAACCTGTACCATAGTGGAAATAAAGGTGTCACTGACGTTCTGCTTGATCGTGCTGGCGCCCTTGTCGGTGACTTTAGGTGCAATGGCGTTTTCTTTCTGGTTGACATAATAACTGATGCTGGTCGGGTGGGCGCTCTTGCTGAACATGCTCATCATGTCGTTGCTGAAGGTCTTTGGGATGACGATTGCGGCGTAGTATTCTCCGCTGCGCACTCCGTCCATCGCTTCACTGTTACTGGTGAAGGCCCAGTGCATGCTGGTGTTTTTCCGCAGCTCATTGGTAACGGACTCGCCGATGTTGATCTTCAGCGGAATGAGGTCGCCTGTGTAGCCGCGGTCAGAGTTGACGACAGCGACTTTCAGCTGGTCGGTGCTCCCGTACGGATCCCAGCTTGCGGCAATGTTAAACCACGCGTAGAGGCAGGGAACGACAGAAAGTCCCATGATGACGATCAGCGCGATGACATTGTCCTTCAGGCGGCTGACGTCGCCCATAAAAATATGGTGAATGTTTTTCATTAATCGTCATCTCCTTTCCGTTGTTTTCTGCGCCTTGAAGCGGTTCTCCGGATACGTTCCAGAAGTTCTTCCTGCGGGATGTCCCGGATGCCGAGACGGTTGATGATATTCTCATGGATGTATTCCAGCACGATCAGCGTGATGGAGATCGCAATCAGTGAAATGACCCAGAGAGTCAGAAATACCATCTTGTGGTTGATGCCAAAGGCGAGGAACAAGAAGACCAGCGGAATAACAATCAGTGCCAGGAAACCGCGCCGGATGCGCCTCGGATATTTCTGTTCAAAACGGACAGCGCGTTCATATACGGCCTGGCGGCCTGTCTGTTCCTCCGTCAGAATCTGCAGCATCTGGCTCAGGCTCGCGCGGCTTCGGACGGCGCTTTCTTTTTCGCAGCTCATAAAACCGGTTCTGGCCAGACGGTCATCGAACAGATTGTTGACGTTCAGAATCAGCGGATGAATGACCAGCCCGCAGAACAGCGCAATACCCGCAAAGATCATCAGGATTCCCAGGTTCACCCAGTAAGCATGGCTGTAATATCCCGCGATCGTCTCCCGCATGGCTTTGATGCTGTACGAGAACGGCAGAAGCGGGTGGAGGAGCTGGAAGAATCTCGGTGTCATTTCAATCGGGTAGGTTCCTGAAGAGGCCGGAATCTGCAGAATAACCAGGAAGACGCACAGCGCCCGTCCGATGTGGTTGAACGTCAGACAAAGGGTGTACTCGACAGAAATGAACACGAGTGAGGTGATCAGGGACGCGGCGAAAAACCGGACGGGATGGATGCACTGTACTTTCAGAAGGTACAGATCGCCCGCCGCGATAATCGCCGCCTGAATCAGGCCCAGGAATATGAACAGGAGCCACCGTCCAAAGTACGCCTGCGTACTGGTAAGCTCCGGGATTTCATCATCAGCATCTGCCTTCAGCTTCAGGATAGCTGCGAGGATGATTCCGCTGACCCAGATCGCCAGGTCGGTGTAGAACGGAGTCATGGCAGATCCGTAATTTTTTACCGGATAGAATACCTTGCTCTGAAGATGGATCGGATCGGCAAAGAAAGACGCCAGTTTCTTTTTATCCATACTGCTCATGGACAGCAGTTTCTTATAGGCGGCGGAAGAGACCAGAGTGTTGAGATCCGTGCGGATCCTGTCCAGATCTTTTTTTGCGCTTCTTACGGTGGAGCCGGAAGAGGACAGCGCGTTCGACGTGCGGTCCAGCCCTTTGCTGACGCCTCTCAGAATGCTGTGAACCTGGGCGGTATCGGATGGAAGCGCCTGGAACAGAGCTTCTGCATTTTCCGTTATAGCAATGGCGTCAGTAAAGGTTGTGTTCATCGTCTTGCTGCTGCCGGTGTACAGACTGGTTCTCATTTTATTCAGGTTTTTACTGCCAGAAGCCGTAATGCTGCCGACAGAATTCTGCAGGGTCTCTGCGTGGCTGTTCGCTTTGCTGAGGGTGCTGTTTGCGGATTCCAGGCGGGTAAGTACTTCCTTGAGCTTTGCGTTTTGCCGCTGGAGAAGCCGGATTTGCTCGGTAATCCGCGCGGAGAGGCGGGTGTCGGTATTCAGCAGGGTGTGGAGGGCCTCCAGCTGGTCGATGGTGTTCTGGTTGGTATCAATGATGGTGTTCATCTGTGCGATCTGCGCGCTGATCTGTGCGTTCGCCTGCGCAATGGAATGGGTGAGTTTTCCGGACGCAGAAGCTGTGTCTGACTGAAGACTGAGCATTGCTGCGCTGACCGCGTCTGCAGAACTGTTTAAGGCTGTTGCATAGTTCAGATTGCTGGCTCTTGCGGCTTTCAGCATGCTTCTGGTGTCGTGCAGTGTTTCTGCGGCTTCAGATGAGGTCTGGTCAAGCTGGTCCAGCAGACGGAAGGTCTGCGAAATCGTTTTCTGCGCGCTGCCGCATTCTGTCTGGAAGGAATGAACCGTATCGCTGAACTGAGACAGGCTCTCTGACGCGTCGGACAGGCTGCTCTGTACGTTGGATTGTGCCTGGTTCAGAGAGGACCGTGAACGAATGGCGGCGTTTCCCAGTGCGTCAGTAATGGTGTCTGAAACGACCGTGCTGAAGGTCTGGTTGATTTTCAGCTGAATTGTAGACGCACCGGTATCCGTGACCTTAGGAGCGATGGCGTTTTCCTTCTCGTTGCTGTAATAAATAATCTGCGGACGGTGAATTTTTCCCTTCAGAATACTTAGTATAGAATACGAAAAATCTGACGGGATGACGATGGCTGCGTAATATTTCCCGCTGTGCACTCCCCGCAGCGCCGTTCGCCCGTCCACAAACTGCCAGCCAAGCTGGACATTTTTTCTCAGGTTGGAGACGACCTGGCTCCCCAGCGCAATTCGCTGCGTGCCGCCGTTTCTGGAACCAGTCAGTGCAGAGATGTTCAGTTCATCTCCCTGGTCCTGATTGACTACAGCAATCTTGATGTTCCTGGTGTTGCTGTAAGGATCCATATTTGCGGCAATATTAAACCAGGCGTACAGCGCAGGGATCAGGCAGACGCCCAGAATGACAATAATAGCTGTTATATTGGAACCGAGACGTTTCAGGTCCCGGAAGAAAATTTTCCATATCATAGACAATGTCAGCTCCTGTGTTTCTGTTTCAATACTTGCAGCAGGCCATCAGATATGTGTAATGTATAAGTGATCGTTTCAGGATGTTCGATGGCATGGCAGGATTGTAGTTCTTGCGATGTAATTATCACTGCTGTAATTAGTATATTCTATCACAGAAAACCCATTCAAGTAGTATACAAAGAAACCCATCCGGCAGATCCGGCTGCGGAAGGAAGGGATCTGTGTCCAAATCAGGGAAACGGACAATTAATGATGAGTATACAGTATAACAGTAAGTTGGACGCAGAAAGGCCGGGAAACCGGTATGATTGAGGAGGGGATTTGCGTCCGAAAGTGGTGATTGGAAAAATAGACACTATAATAATGAATACATGTGATTCTGACGCAAATCCCATCGATTCCGGATGCCTGAACGGCATTGATCTGCGTCCATTTACGCAAAACTGGTCATTTGACACCGGTATATTGTATACCGGCAAATTGGACGCAGAAAGGGCGGGCTGCCGGTATTATTGGGGAAGGGAATTGCGTCCAAAGAAGAAAAAGGAAATAAATAACGGCGATATACTGAATACCTTCACTTTGGACGCAAATCCTATCAATTCCGGATGCCTGAACGGCACTGATCTGCGTCCATTTACGCAAAACTGGTCATTTGACACCGGTATATTGTATACCAGCAAATTGGACGCAGGAAGGCCGGGAAATTGGTATAATTAAGAACAGAATCTGCGTCCAAACTAGGTGATTAATAAATAAAGAGTCATAATACAGAATACCTGTGTTCTGGACGCAGATCCCATTGGAAATCGATCGAATGATGGCGTAGATCTGCGTCCAAACTAGGGAATTAAAAAATAAAGAGTCATAATATTGAATACTTGCGTTCTGGACGCAAGTTCCGGGGTGGCGGCGGCCATGCAGCACTGCTCTGTGTCCGAATGCAGGGGTAACGAAAGGAAAGATTATCATGAGTGATCCTCAGATGATTAAACAACAGAAAAAAAAGATCCGTGCGGAAGTGAAAAAGGCTGTTGCCGCGCTGGATCCGGAATACTGCAAAGAAGCAGACAGTAAAATTATGGATAATATCCTGTCTCTTCCAGAGTATCGGAATGCAGAGTCGATTTTCTGCTTTGTCAGCATGAATACAGAAGTGGATACGCATTCGCTGATTGAACAGATGCTGAAAGACGGCAAGGCGGTTGGCGTCCCGCGCTGCCTTGAACTGGGACATATGGAGGCATACAGGATCCGTTCCATGAAGGATGATCTGGAGCCGGGAACCTGGGGAATCCTGGAACCGCGGAAATCCTGCCCGCAGATGGATCCGGCCTCATTTCAGCTTGCCGTCGTTCCATGCTGCACATGCAGTCATGACGGCAGAAGACTGGGATTCGGAGGCGGTTTCTATGACCGTTACCTGAACCGTTCTCATGCCGTGCGTGCGATCCTCTGCCGGGAAAATATCATGCGTGAAGATGTTCCGGTTGAGGATCATGATTTGAAGATGGATATTGTGGTTTCGGAAAACGTGACTATTCGTCCGTAGAATAGACTGTAAATACGGGCTGGCAGGCCGGTCTGTTCCTTCTGGCCGGCCTGCCGGGAAGCAGCTTGCAGATGTACTCGTGATGAGAGTCGTAGTAAAGGGTAAAGGTAATACAATCAGAGGTGCGCCACCGTGTCCCGGTTGGTTGCAACGACTCGTGTTGTTTTGCAGATTTTGGAAATCCGTTTCTCCAGGTCCGCTTTGAAATTCAGTTTTCCCTGGTCGCCGTGCACCAGCCAGATCAGTTCGCACCCGCGCTCGGAGGCGTCGACGTATGTATCGATGAGCTGCTGATACTGTGCGTGGCTGCTGAAACTTTCCAGATTTTTGACGCTGCAGCGGCACCGGCATGATTTGTGATCGATTGTCAGGATTTTTTCAGAACGATGTTTGATTTTCCAGCCGAGACTGTCTTCAACCATGTAGCCGCAGGTGAGAATGCAGCAGTTTTTACGCGGAAGGATTTCCTTCAGATACTGCACCGATCGTCCCTGGCTCAGCATGCCGGATGCCGAACAGACCACTTTCGGCGATGGATCCGCAATGCAGGCGAGGCTTTCCTCACGGTCTTTGATGATTCGGAGATTGTTCCACTCCATCATTTCATCAAACTTCTTCTTCCATTCTCCGGTCAGGCTTCTGCTGAAGCAGTCGAGTAATTTTACAGCCAGCGGTGAATCGATGACGACAGGAATTTTGAATGACTTATCCTCATGAAAGATTTTCCACAGCATATAGAGCATCGTTTCTGTTCTCTGCATTGCAAATGTTGGAATTAAGACTATTCCGTGATTTTCCTCGCATACCTCGCGGATTGTTTTCTCGATCAGGTCGAGATCTTTCCTGCGCTGGCACGCCTTGGCCGAACGCTTCGGATCATTATATGTTGTTTCTCCGATTAACATGGAACATTTTACCATCGGTTCATAAGGTTCGACAAAAGGCTGCTCGAACAAGGAGTTCCCCAGGTCGCCTGTATAACAGATTTTTTTTACCGACCTGGACGGCAGTGTAATATAGAGTTCAATCTGGCAGGAGCCGAAGATGTGGCCAGCAGGGACCAGACGGAAACGGACATTATCCGTAATCTGGTGAATGGTATTTTCCCTGCATCCGCGAAAATGGGAGAGGGACACGGTAACGTCGCTCATATCGTAAACCGGGCGGTGCTCGCAGCCGTTCTTTTTTGACAGGATTCTGGCGTCTCGTTCCATGATCCGTGCAGAATCTTCCAGAATTGGCCGGACGAACTCGACGCTTTCATCAGAGATATAATATGGACATGTGCCGCCTTCTGCTGCAAATTCAGGCAGCAGGCAGAAATGGTCCGCGTTAAGATGAGATATGATTACTGCTGTAATTTCCTTAGGTTTGAATGGAAATCGCCTGTGGTTGATTTTGTACGCTTCTGTAATATTTCCTGATTGATAAATACCGCAGTCCAGCAGAATCTTTTCTCCGGTCGGACATTCTACCAGGTAGCAGGATCCTGTGACATCTGTGGATGCCATGCCTGCGCAGCGTACCGTTATCTTCTCATTCAGCATTTTGCGTGAAATGGGAACCACCTCCCAAAAGGCTTCAATATGGATGTTCGCGGCATAATCTCATGCCTGCAAGGTATTTACGAACCTTCCAATGCGATGTCTTTGCATTGGAATCCGCCCAATAATCGTGGTAATTGCTTAGAACACCCTTCTGTTTCTGCATCCTGTTCTGTTGTATCTATATTATAACCTGAAAAGAGGGAATTGCGTGTATTTTAAAGAATAAATTTTTGTAAAGAATCATAAGAGATTGAAATGCAGAGGATTTTCCAGCTGTTTCCGATGAGGGGCGTTGAAAAAACGGCTGCTGAATGAAGTTTGATTTTCAGCTCCATGCAGCAGCCACGGAATAATTTTCGATTCATTATCAGAGGACGGCGCCGGTAATCTTATCGGTATGAACCTTGCCGGGTGAATTTTGTCCAACAATCAACCCCTGCATGGTCTAGCAGCAGCATCCGCTGTCGCCGGATCCGTCATCCTCGCCGCAGCAGCCCTCCGGTTCCTCAAACCAGCCGAAATGATGGCTCCGGTCCCCGAAAATCGTAAAATACTTGCTGAATCTTGTGTGCTCGAGCATGGCGCAGGTGTTTCCGGAAACGGCAACAGGAAGATCCTTATAGAAACGGTGGTTCATATCCAGATCCCAGCTGTGCTCGTGCTCCTCGATGCCGCCGTTGTAACGAACGAACTGGCCGTAGTTCTCTGCTGCGTCCTCGATGTACTCCGGAAGCTTGACGGCGCGGATTGTGTCTGAAGTGTATCCGATATTGCCGATCTTAGCTTCCACGTCCTTATTGTTGATCGGAGCCGGTGTGCAGGATACGACCCGGTAGTCGTTCCAGCCTGTTTTATACAGCATACGGCGGAAATCCTCCACGTACATGCTGCCGCCGAGACACTCACCGAGCAGAACAGGATCATGATTGATCTCATCCGGAACTCTCCTGTCCGCAAAAATATCACTGAAGTACAGCTCTCCGCCGTTTTTCAGGACACGCCAGATCTCAGCAAAGACCTTCTGCTTCTCATCTGCAAGATTGATGACGCAGTTGGAAATGACGACATCTACGGAAGAGTCCTCAATTCCTGCGCTTTTCAGGTCCTCGATATATCCCTTTTTAAATTCGATGTTGTCGAATCCCCATTTTTCGGCCATCTCCTGTTTATACTTGTTGGCAATCGCCAGCTGATCATCGTTCATGTCGATGCCGATCACGCGGCCGTTTGGACCTGCCAGTTTAGATGCAACATAGCAGTCGCGTCCCGTTCCGCATCCGAGATCCAGCACCGTGCAGCCTTCCAGCGCGTCCGGCAGAGGAGAGCCGCAACCGTAGTATTTCGTCAGGATTTCATCCGGCAGCTGCGAAGCAATCGCCTTCACCTGATCGCTCATCCCGTGCGAGGAACAGCAGCAGACAGATGTAGCCAGATGGCCGTCGTTCTCCGTGCTCGCGCTGCTGTAATATTCCTTTACCATTTCATGTGTATGCTGTGTATCACTCATTTTCATATCCTCCTGTGAGATAGATTCATTCTGCTTATCATTCTACTATATTTCCCTTTCGACAAAAAGCAAAAGGGCAAGGGGAAGATATTGAATTATTCGATACTGGGTGCGGAAATATCAGGAAAATAATGGAGATAGTTGGAATAGAAATACAAAATCGTATAGAATAATTCACATGAGAACGATCTGGATTTTAGTGACGGGAACTGTGTCAGCTGCGGGCCTGCAGGAGTTTCTCATTCATACTTGATGATTGTACGAGCATTTTCAGATTGGGAAGAAAGGAAATCAATTATGTTGAAAGAACATGTCGAAAATTTGAATACTATAACTGTTGGGTTAAGAAGTAAGAATGAGAAGAACCGTGAAATCTGCCCAGCGGGAAGAGAAAGCAAAGAAATACTGAATCGTCTTCACCTTGATCTGGAGCCAGTAGGGATATATCTTGGGAATATATCTATTAAGGCAGATACAGAGGTTCCAGTCAGGCCGCATAACTGCGTGGTTCCATTTATTAACGCAGCGGCGAGGGGAAAAATTGTTTCGATCGATAATAAAAGCTGCACCTGTCCGGGCGGAGCGGTCGGATGTTGCTTTGGAGATGGATTCTCAAGAATGAGGCCGGACATGGATAAAATGCTTTCGCAGGGTTATGGTGAAGATGCAGATGTTCCAGCTTTTATGAAAGAGGGGGAGCGGTTTTTCTGCACAGAAGAGCTGGCAGGAATCTGGAGAACATCCCTTCCGTATTCGGAAAAAGGATATCCGAGAGTCGTCTTTGCCCCGCTCAGCCGGAGAGAAACATTAGGAAACCCGGATCTGGTCTGGATTTACGCGGATCCGGATCAGCTTTCTGCACTGGTCATCCTGCTGGGAGCGCATAACGGACGCGCGCAGAATGTGATCGCGCCTTACTGCTCCGCCTGTCAGTCCATAATGTTTGCAGCGGCAGAGGCAGAAAAGGATGAACCGAAAGCGGTCATGGGATTGTTTGACATCTCCCAGAGGACAAAAGCACTGAGCAGATACCTGACGCTTACAATGCCTTATCAACTGTGGGAGACTCTGATAAAAGATCCGGAGAAAAGCTGCCTGACATCGGAGTCATGGAAAAAGATTGAGGAAGGGATTTACGTCCAAAGAAGAAAAAGGAAATAAATAGCGGCGGTATACTGAATACCTTCACTTTGGACGCAAATCCCATCGGTTCCGGATGCCTGAATGGCATTGATCTGCGTCTATTTACGCAAAACTGGTCATTTGACACAGGTATACTGTATACCTGCAATTTGGACGCAGTTTCTTGCATCCGGGTACTCGATCCCCCGGGGAATCCGGCATCCGGTTGCCTAAATCTGCGTCCAAATCAGGGAAACGGACAATTAATGATGAGTATACAGTATAACAGTAAGCTGGACGCAGAAAGGCCGGGCTGCCGGTATTATAGGGAAAGGGATTTGCGTCCAAAAGCGCTGATTGGAAAAATAGACGCTATAATAATGAATACATGTGATTCTGACGCAAATCCCATCGGTTCCGGATGCCTGAATGGCATTGATCTGCGTCCATTTACGCAAAACTGGTCAATTGACACCGGTATACTGAATACCAGCAGATTGGACGCAGATCTTCCTGAGTATTCGGCATCCGGTTGCCTATTTCTGCGTCCATTTCCGGTAAACGGACAATTAATGATGAGTATACAGTGTACCTGTGGAATGGACGCAGATTATCCAGTATATCGGGCATGGGTTACCTAGTTCTGCGTCCATAGGAACACGGCGCCTTCTCCATGGGGGAAAAGGCGCCGTGCACTGTAATATGTATGTAGATGTTTCTGTTAGGAGTTGTAAACTTCTTCGTTGAGTTCTCCCTCTTTCTTGTTGACGATGACGTTTACAGTTGCATCGCCGATAACGTTCAGCGGGAGCAGTGCCATTTCTACCGGGCGGTTGATGGCAACAACCAGGGCGTAGCCGATGAGGCAGAGCTCGTTGGTCCAGCCCATTCCGGAAAGGACGGTGAAGATCATCGTGGTTCCGGCAATCGGAATAGCCGGTGTTCCTGCTGCTGCGCAGATGGACAGGAAGGCCATGACGATCATGTTGGCCGGGGTGACGTGAATGCCTGCAGCAGTTGCGATAAAGGTTACTGCGAACATGTGCATGACGGTGGTTCCGTTCATGTTGATGGTCATACCGGTAGGCAGTACAAAGCTTGTGATTTCCTTGCTGCATCCGAGTTCTTCTTCGCAGGTTTTGGTGTTGATCGGAAGGGTAGCTGCGGAGGAGTTGACGGAGAAGCCGAAGACGCCGACTTTTGCCATCTTACGCAGGAACTTGAACGGGTTCAGACGTGTGGTCAGCCAGATGCCGATCGGGTAGATTGTGCAGACCAGAACGAACAGGGTGAGCATAGCGCCGATGACGTATGCGGCTGCCGGTTTCAGGTACTCTGCGCCGTAGATCGCGAAGGTGCGGGAAATCAGGCAGAAGATCGCGAACGGTCCGACTTTGTTGATCAGGAAATTCAGGTATAAAGTGATGATTTCGTTCAGGGATTCCAGGACCTTCTTCAGCGGTTCTGTCTTTTCTCCGAGCTTGTTCATGCACAGACCGAGGATAATTGCAACGACGACAACAGCAAGGATGGAGTTGTTGGTGCTGCATGCTTCCGTGATGTTGGACGGAACAGCGTTGACGATAACGGCGATCGGGTTGAATGCGTCGATCGTGCTTGCTTTAGCCACGGATTTAGGAAGATTGATGCTGAACAGTCCGGCATTCTTCATGGTGTATGATACCAGGCAGGCAAAGAACGCGCCGACACAGTAGAAACCGAAGAATCCAAGCAGTGTCTTTCCGGCGATTCGGCCGAGCTTGGTGGAGCTGGAGATGCTGTTCATCGCCAGGCTCAGTGATACCAGGACGAGAGGAACGATGGCGAGCTGCAGTCCTTTCATGAACAGCTGTCCGATAATGTAGAAAATGCCGATCGCATGGACGCCTTCCGGTACGGTGATGTCCTGGAAGAGGATCATATTAATGGTGTTCCATGTTTTGGTCTGACCAGAAGCGATCAGGTGCTGGTGAATAAACATGAAGATCAGTCCGACAATGAGACCGCCGATTAACGCGATCATCATTTTCTTAATGACAGAAGCAGGCTTCTTGTCTGTTTTTTCTTTTGCCATAAGGCAGCTCCTTTCTTGGGTTAAAATGTCTGGATGGTGATGCCTTCATCGGTGAAAGCCTGACGAATTTTCTGAACAAACAGAAGCGCTTTAGCTCCGTCTCCATGAACGCAGAGGGTTTCTCCCTTGATATCCAGTTCCTTACCATTGATTGATGTGACTTTTCCTTCTTTTACCATGCGGATGCAGCGACGGATGGCCAGATCCTCGTCGGTGATCATGGCACCTTCCATTTTGCGCGGGACGAGGGAGAGGTCATCCATATAGGCTCTGTCGGCAAAGATTTCACAGCAAGTGCGCAAACCTCTGTCTTCTGCAATCTCTCCGAGTACGGCTCCTGCGCAGTAGTAAATGATCAGTTCCGGATCATAATCCAGGACGGCATCGATAATTGCATTGGAAATCTGTTCATCATTCTGACACTGGTTTCCCATCGCGCCGTGAGGGGCGACGTGGTGCAGTTTCAGTCCGTAGGTCTTTGCGAACGCGCCGAGCGCTCCGATCTGGTATTTTACGTAATTCTTTACTTCATCGTAGGAAAGGTTCATTTTTCTTCTGCCGAATCCCATCAGATCCGGGTAGCCCGGATGCGCGCCGAGGGCGACGTTGTTTTCTTTTGCGAGGCGGGCAACCTTGTCCATGACCATCGGGTCGCCGGCATGGAATCCGCAGGCGGCATTGGCAGCGGTGATAAACGGCATAATTCCTTCATCGTTACCGATGGTGTAATTTCCAAAACTTTCACCGATGTCGCTGTTCAGATCAATTTTAAACATCACATTCTCCTTATTATGCGGGCAGAAGATTCAGACAGTCTTCGCTGAGAGAGTGAACGGCGGGGTTCACTCTTTTCTGTTGTTCATTTGGGGAAAGGGCAGCAGTGTTTTCTGCGGATCCTGTTTTCCTCCTCCGCCCGGAAACGGCATATTTATGCCAGATTCAGCAATTATAGATTCAGATTTTCGTTATTTGTTGACCACATTGACCGGGTTTCCGTCGAGGAAAGCCTTCAGGTTCTCTGCAGTGGTGTTCATGATGCGCTGACGGCTCTCTTTGGATCCCCAGGACATATGCGGGGTGATGATGCAGTTCTTGGCTTTCAGCAGCGGATTGTCTCCTTTGATCGGCTCAGTGGAAACGACATCCAGGCCGGCAGCAGCGACTTTCCCGCTGTTAAGGGCGTCTGCCAGGTCCTGCTCGACGACCATCTGTCCGCGGCTGTTGTTGATGATGATGACGCCGTCTTTCATCTTGGCGATGTTCTCTTTGTTGATGATTCCGGTGTTGAACGGGAACAGAGGCATCTGCAGGCCCAGAACATCGGATTCTCTGAACAGCGTGTCCAGATCAACGTATTTCACACCGAGAGCTTTGGCTTCTTCGCGTTCTTTTCCGTCATAGGTGATGACGTTCATGCCCAGTGCTCTTGCAACTGCAGCTGTGTGGATGCCGATATTGCCGCATCCGAGCAGTCCGTAGGTTTTGTCTGCGAGCTCGATCAGAGGGTAGTCCCAGTAGCACCAGTCTTCGCAGTTTTCCCATTTTCCGTCATGGACGGTCTTGTCGTGGTGGCCGATGTGATGGCAGATCTCAAGCAGCAGGGCGATGGCGAACTGGCTGACGGAGCGTGTTCCATACACTGGTACGTTGGAGACCGGGATGCCTTTTTCTTTCGCGTAGTCGATGTCGATCACATTGTAGCCGGTCGCGAGGACGGCGATGAACTTTAGATTCGGGCAGCGGTCGATGGTGGATTTAGAGATCGGAGTTTTGTTGGTGATTGCGATCTCAGCGTCGCCGATGCGTTCAGCGATTTCATTCTCATCGGTAAGGCTGGTCCGGTCGTAGATCGTGAGGTCGCCGAAGGTTTTCAGGGCGTCCCAGCTCAGATCACCCGGGTTTTCTGTATATCCGTCAAGAATAACGATTTTCATAGCGCAGCTCCTTTCCTTGCTGTGTCATTTTTGTCTGTAAATCAGTCACTATATGTATTCGCGAACGCCGTTCAGTTCCTGGTTCAGATCCATCAGTTCACTGACAGCGCGGCGATAAACATTCTGGGATGTACGGATGTCCATCTTGATAAAATGGATGCGGTCGCCCGGCATGGCCTGTGCGAGCAGAGGAAGATCCGGGGTGATGACGGTGCCGATCTTGGCGTATCCGCCGATTCCCTGACGGTCGGCCATCATGATGATCGGCTGTCCGTTGGTCGGAACCTGAATGGATCCGAATGCGATGCCGTCGGAGATGATGTTTCCGTCGTGGAGGCCTTTAAGCGGGTGCCGGATGTTCAACCGTGCGCCCATGCGGTCAAAGTCATTGGTGATTTCTGCGTCAAACCAGTAGAACTCCAGCTGGTCATCACGAGTAAACTCAAAGTCTTGCGGACCAGGGAGAACGCGCAGTGTAATGGTCTTAGCTCCAAAGCGTTCCGGCCAGATGACGCGCTGATCCATATCGGGATAAGAGGACACCGGTTTCAGAAATCCTATGCGGTCTCCTGTTTTTAAGTTTCTGCCGTCCAGTCCGCCGATATGATTCTTAATCAGTGTGCTGCGGCTTCCCATGACGACAGGAACATCGAGTCCGCCGGCAAATGCGATATATGCTCTGCAGCCGTGGCCGTTCATTCCTTTAAAGGAGAGGCGGTCGCCTTTCTTTACGGAAACGGCGCGGTACATCGGAAAGTTCTGCCCGTTCAGTTTCGGCTGAAGGTCTCCTCCGGTGACGGCGATAACATTGTCTTCTTCAAACAGAAGGGTCGGACCGGTGAACGCAGCTTCCAGGCCGGCTTCATTATGGGTGTTTCCGACGAGGATGTTTGCCAGGGTGAATGATCTTGCATCCATCGGGCCTGCCGGAGAGATGCCGTATTTCTGGTATCCGATCCGGCCGCGGTCCTGCACGGTCGTCTGCATGCCCGGGTTTTCAACGTTAATCATGATTCCGCGTCCTCCTTTCTGTAACTTTTAACTTGATAGGTTCCGGCTTCTACATCGCTTCTGATCGTATCGTATTCTGCACGGCTGACCGGAATGTATTTCACCCATTCTCCGGCGGAGACCAGAAATGGATTTTCACGGGAAAAGTCGGTGATATTCAGCGGAGTGGTGCCGATGATGTTCCAGCCGCAAGGCTGATCGAACGGAATCAGGTCGGACAGATTCTGCTGAACGACGACGGATCTTCCTGGAATTTTCAGCCTCGGCTCTGGACGCCGTTTAAACTTAAACGGTTCTTCGAAGCGGGCGGAATACGGATGGCCCGGAGCAAATCCGAGCATATAGACGTAATAAAGGTGAGAGGCGTGCATCCGGATCACTTCCTCCGTGCTGCACCCCTGCAGGCGCGCGCATTCTTCCAGATCCGGCCCGAGCTCGCCTTCATAGCAGATCGGGACTTCCTTTACCAGTGCGTCCTGCTCTTCGATCTCCGGCATGTCTTCTGTATGAGCCTGTATTTCTTCACAGAGTTTCTCATAACTCAGTTCCATCGGATCATACTGGATCATCAGAGAAGCGTAGGAAGGGATCATTTCTATGACGCCTTTTACCGGACGTTCTTCCAGACTCTTCTGCAGACGCAGAACCAGGCGGTTCACATCCAGGCTGATTGAATCTCCCATAACGACACTGACTGCGGAATCACCGCAGAGTAAGATCTTGAAGTCCATGAGATCCTCCTTTCTTGATATTTCTCAGTTATAGATGGGATATGGTGACGGAGCAGAGATGATTTCTTTTGAATTGTCGGAATACAATTTCTGCTCTGCTTGTCAACTTTCTGTCAAAGCAAATATATCAGATAATCAAAACTGCGTAAAATGAATATATTTGATGCAATATATACGAAAAATAAATGAATGCGTATGAACTGGGGTGCAAAGAATAAAAAACGCCGGATTTGATAACATGATTTTCTGAATTAGAAAAGAAAATTCACAGTGGATTTGAAATCTATGTAAGATCTTTATATCTGTCCGGCGTTTGTTTTTTTTGATAGCAAATCTGGTTTAAAAATCAGGATTCAAAAATCCGGATACTGTCCTTATTATCCCGGTAACTGTCGCGAAGGAAATTTCGAAGGGTGAAGGTGAAATGCATCAGTGACTCGTTGACTGACGCGTTTTCAAATTTATTGCGGATCATATAGGTCACGCGTCTCGGCGGCTGGACCTCATTTCCGATGCGGCTGACATAGATATCCGACTGGCTCTGGAGTTTACGCACCACAGAAAACGGGGCGATGGCCCAGGATCCCGGCGCTTTCAGAAGACACTGGAGAAGAAGATAGGTGTCGGCTTCAATTCCCGGCCGCCGGTCTTTCTGCACCCACTGGTTGTGCCAGATTTCAAAATGAGATTCCCAGCTCAGGTAAATTTCATTGTCCAGATTCAGTTCATCCGTAAGGATAACCGGCTTCCGCAGCGCAAAACTGTTGTTTGGCTGAACGATGAACATTTCTTCTTCCAGAATCGGTTCTGCTGTAATGCTTTTATAATCCAGATAATGGAATACGAATCCGAGATCAATCTCATGATTTTCCAGCATATCGTAGAGCTGGATCGAATAATGGGTGCTGATCTGCAGGTTCAGTTCGTTTCTGCGGGAGTTCCAGAGTGTCTCATATAGAGGAAGAAGAATGGCAGAGTTAAAGGTGTCTGTGCATCCTATTGCCAGGTAATGTTTTCGGTTCTCATCGCCGGCTTCGCGCATTTTTCTCCAGAGCGCCATCCAGCGCTCTGCCAGGGGGATGAAATTTTCTCCTGCCGGTGTGAGTGTGATCTGTTTCTCTCCTTTTTCCCGGACGACCAGCAGGTATCCGAGCTCATTCTCCAGCTGTTTCAGCCGGCGGCTTACGGTCGGCTGAGAGATGTAGAGGTTTTTGGCGGTTCTGGTGATGTTCTTGGTGTTGACCAGCATCAGAAAGGTTTCAATATCGGTGTTATTCATGGTATACCTCGTTTCTGGCTTATGGGCGGGCGGCATGACAGACATGCCAGGATGAAGCAGCCCGGCTCCTTGCCATATACCTTTTGTCGATGATGATAAATACATATTACGTATAATATAGCTCGATTTAATTCATTTTACAATTGTAAAACCGCGTGTTATTGTTTTCACAGGAGAAAGGGCATGGTGCAGACAGACATGCATACAATGATAATAGGGAGGATAAAACCTTGAATAATGAGATTAAAGGGGTATTCTTCAGTGATGAGTACCAGAAGACATTAGAGAATAAATTCTGCTATGCAGACGCCGACCCTGCAGACGGACACCGCCTGTTCTTTGAAAATTCCGGAGGATCACTCCGTTTGAGAGATGCTGTGGAGAAGAAGACCATGCTGGAAGCTTTTCCGGACTGCCCGGAGAGAAACCGCGGAAGAGGCTATGGCCTTTCCTATTATGTTTCTGAGGGAACAAAGGAAATCATGGAAGTGATCTTCGGGGCGCATTCCGGTGCGCTGCTTTCCGAGCTCACCGCTTCACAGTGCATGTTCCTCGCCGTCACCACGATTCTGGAGAACGCAGACTGGGGAAAGAACGCTGTTACGTCGCTGCTTGAGCATCCGTCCGCGCATGACGCTGTAGAGTATGCGTGCAGGAAAACCGGAAGAGAATTCCGCGAAGTTCCGGCAAATCCGGAAACGGGAGGAATTGATGTGGAGGAAGTTCTGCGTCACGTCGACAAGGACACGGTTCTGGTCAGCATCATGGCCGCATCGAATATTTCCGGAAACATCATGGATATTAAGGAGATCTCCAGAAGAGTGCATGAGATCAATCCGGACATTTATGTCGTCAGCGATGCTGTGCAGCATGCTCCGCACGCTCTGATCGATGTCGAGGACTGGAATGTGGACGTCTGCAATTTTGCGCCGTATAAGTTCTTCAGCGTCAGAGGCTGCGGGTACGCATATGTCTCACCGCGTGTCGCATCCATGTTCCATCCGAGGCTGAAGTGCAAGGATGCAGATATCTGGCAGCTGGGCACACCGGCTCCGGGCAATTTCGCGGCTATGATGGCAGTCATCCGCTACGTCGCAGACATCGGTCTCCATTTCTCGCCGGATACGGAGGGCCTGCGCAGTCAGTACGCAGAAGGTATGAAGCACATCCATCTTCAGGAGCGCGCTCTGCTCTACCGCATGCTGGAAGGAACGGATGAGGTTCCGGGTCTTCGTCATATTCCGGGCGTTCTGATCTATACCGATATTGATGACCTCACCAAGAAAGACCTGATCGTCGCGATGGGTGTGAAGGGCATCAGCCTGCCGGAACTTGCAGAAACCTACATGAAGCGCGGCATTACCGTGTTTGAGCGCATGAAGAGCAGCCCATATTCAGAGCGTATCGTCAACACCCTGGGCATCCAGGAAGACGGCGCGATCCGTGTTTCCCCGCTGCACTGCTACGGTCCTTCCGATATCGATGAATATCTGAAGATCACCGCGCAGATTGCAAAAGAAGCCGGAAATTAACCATATTCAGCAGCATGGCTGTCCAGCGGAGGCACCGGAGCGCAAGGCTTCGCTGCTTTCCGCGGCCGCCGCTGTCATACAGGGACAAAGCACAGACGTGCAAGGAGATACAGGGATAGAGAAGATTCACAATTACATGTCAGAATATTATGCTTAATAGCCGGATGCGTCATTCGTAAGAATCAGAAGCAGCCATGAAGACCATAAAATGGATCAGCAGGGATCAGACAGCAAATGACAGCAGTAGAAAGGAGCGGTGATGAACCGGCGTCACATATAGAATGAGAACATCAGAAGAAAGAATACGCGCCATTCTGGATGCGGACAGTTTTGTCGAACTGCGCAGGCATGCAGAAACGGGCGCTGCGGGAGGCTACGGCCTCATTGACGGACGTCTTGTGTACATCTTTGCGCAGGATCCGGATGAACATGGAGGCAGCATGAACCTCAGGCAGGCCGAGCAGCTGGAGTCGTTATATAACATGGCCGGCAGAATGCATGCGCCTGTTATGGAGCTTTTAGATTCCTCCGGAATTCCGCTCACGCAGGCTATGGACGCCCTGCACGCCGCAGGCGGCGCAATCAGAAGGAAGGCGTTGCTGAAAGGACAGGTTCCGACGATCACAGCTGTGATGGGCACCTGCAGAGGAAGTCAGGCTGTCCTGGCCGGGCTGTCTGATTTCCTGTTTCTGGAAAGCGGCGCCGAGCTCTGCGTTCTTCCGTCCGATACGATTATCGGCAATAAAGATGAGGAGCTGCAGAATGCTGAGCGCCGTGAAAAAGACGGCCGCATTGATTTCCGCGGAAGTCTTGCGGAAATTGCAGATGAAATACGCAGTCTCGTCACGCTGCTTCCATCCGACAATCTCGGAAAGTACGCGTATGAACCTGCGGAAGATTCTATGAATCGGCCTGCAGAAGAGTTTTCTGCGCTTCACGGAGCGGAAGCCGTCCGTGAACTTGCGGATGACCGGATCTTTATGCAGAGAAAAAGGTTCAGCGAGAGCGGAATGGCGACCGGTCTGATCTGCGTCAACGGCCAGACGGTCGGAGCTGTTGCAAATGAAGAGGCGCAGGTTTCCGCCAGAGGACTGCGTGAGGCGGCAGAGATGATCCGTTTCTGCGGCGCCTTCCGCATTCCGGTGCTTCTGCTCTGCGAGGCGGAGGCGTTTAAGAGGGACCCGGGAAACGCTGCGCATCTTGATTCTGCCTGCCGGGAGTATATAGAAGCCTGCAGCTGCACAGACGCAGGCGTGGTCACCGTGATCCGCCGCGCATCCGGTCTTCCGGGGCTGCTGCTTGGAAGCCGCGCGGCGGGAGCCGACCTTGTACTCGCCCTGGAAGATGCAGAGGTTGACGTTCTGGACAGCCGCGCTGCAGCAGAGATTCTTGGCTGCCGTGCGGAAGAGTTTACGCAGGAGCAGAGCAGCCTGAAGGCAGCAGAAGCGCGCGGACTGATCGATGTGATCTGCCGGCCTGAGGAAATCCGTCAGCAGATCTGCGCGTCGTTTGAGATGTTGTTTTCCAAAACCGGAAACGCTCTTGCCGGGGATATTTTGTCGGCGGAAAGGAACAGAGTATGGAAAACGAGAAGATAGCGACTGCGGATGAGACGCTTGCGGCGGTCATTGCAGCAGCGGTGCAGGCATATATAGAGGAGTCTGAAGAACATGTGCTTCAGAACGGAATCGTCATCCGGTCAATCCGGAGAATCGGAAGGATAGGGTAATAAGATGAAGGAATATATCATTACGGTAAACGGGATTTCATATGAAGTGACCGTAGAAGAAAAGAGCAGGGCTGGAGCGGCAGGAAAGTCCACGGTGATGGCGTCGTCTGCATCAGCGCCTGCACAGAGGCCCGCAGCCGCTCCTCAGCCGAAACCGGCACCATCGCCTGCTGAAGATCCGGTTCAGGCAGGTACGCCGAGTCAACCAGTCTCTCATGAAGGTGCAGTGAGCATTTCTGCGCCGATGCCGGGGAAGATCCTCCGTGTGCTGAAAAATCCGGGGGATACAGTAAAGGCCGGAGAGACGATTCTGGTGTTAGAGGCGATGAAAATGGAAAATGAAATCCAGGCTCCGCAGGACGGAACGCTCATTTCTGCAGCGGCAGAAGGAACTGCTGTAGAAATGGGAAGTACAATTGCGGAGATTCAATAGGAGGAAGATATGGCTCAGGTCAAGATTACAGAAACGGTCCTCCGGGACGCGCATCAGTCGCTGATTGCAACGAGGATGCCCAGTGAGGAGATGGAGCCGATTCTTGATGTCATGGATGAGGTCGGCTACTACTCCGTCGAATGCTGGGGCGGCGCAACATTTGACGCGTGCCTTCGCTTCCTGAAAGAGGATCCGTGGGAGCGGCTGAGAATGATGAAACGTCATTTCAGAAACACGCCGCTGCAAATGCTCTTTCGCGGACAGAACATCCTGGGGTATAATCATTATGCAGATGATGTGGTAGAATATTTTGTACAGAAATCCATCGGCAATGGAATTGACATCATTCGAATTTTTGATTGTCTGAACGATCTCAGAAACCTCCGGACAGCTGTGAACGCCGCAAAGAAGGAAGGCGGGCATGTGCAGATTGCGCTGTCCTATACGCTCGGAGAGGCATATGATCAGGATTACTGGGAGACGCTTGCGCGAAGAATAGAAGAGATGGGCGCGGATTCCATCTGCGTCAAGGATATGGCGGGGCTTCTGGTTCCCCAGGACGCTGACCGTTTGGTTCGTGCGCTGAAAAAGGGCACATCTCTTCCGATTGATATTCACACGCACTATACATCCGGAATGGCAGCTATGTCCTGCCTGAAAGCAGTGGAAGCCGGCGCGGATATTATCGATACCGCGTCCGCGCCGTTTGCTCTTGGAACATCGCAGCCGGCTACCGATGTCATGGTCCGGGCGCTGCAGGGGAGTGAGTATGATACCAGACTGGATATGCAGAAGGTCATGCAGGTATCCGACTGTTTCCGGCCTTACCGCGAGCAGTGTCTGGAGAGCGGCCTGCTGAGCACCAAGGTTCTGGGCGTAAATGTCAACACGCTGAAGTATCAGGTTCCGGGCGGCATGCTGTCCAATCTGATCAGTCAGCTGCATCAGGCAGGTCAGGACGGCCGTCTCCGGGAAGTGCTGGAAGAGGTTCCCCGTGTACGCGAGGATCTGGGTGAGCCGCCGCTGGTCACGCCGTCTTCGCAGATTGTCGGAACGCAGGCTGTTCTGAATGTCCTGACCGGCGAGCGGTATAAGATGGTGCCGAACGAGACCAGAAAACTTGTGCGCGGCGAGTTCGGACAGACCGTCCGCCCGATGAATGAAGAGGTTGTTAAGAAGATCATGAAACCGGGTGAAGAGCGAATTACAGACCGCCCGGCAGACCATATTCCGCCGCAGATGGAGAAGTTCAGAGAAGAATGTGCCAAGTGGGCCGAGCAGCCTGAGGATGCCCTGTCATATGCGTTATTCCCGCAGGTTGCGGAAGAGTTCTTCCGGTACAGGAGAGCGCAGAAGACCGGAGTTTCGGCCTGGGCCGCAGACAAAGAAAACAAAGCGTATCCGCTTTAATCGCAAGGAGGATGAACAGCAGTGAAAGTCGTAATTGCAATTGATTCATTTAAAGGATGTATGACTTCTTCACAGGCCGGAGAGGCGGCAAAGAAGGGAATTCTGCGGGCCGTTCCGGACGCAGAAATAGTCGTCCGGCCGATGGCCGACGGCGGCGAAGGCACCGTTGACGCGCTTGCAGCAGGTCATGAGAAAGAGGTCGTGCAGGCTGATGTACAGGGCCCGCTGGGCGATCCGGCCAAGGCGCGCTACGCAATCCTGGATGGGGAAACTGCAGTTATGGAAATGTCTGCAGCATCCGGGATCACCATGATCCCGAAGGAAAAGCTGAATCCATATAAGACCTCGACATACGGGGTCGGACAGATGATTGCAGACGCGCTGGACAGAGGCTGCAGAGAGATCATTCTGGGCATCGGCGGAAGTGCGACCAATGATGGCGGCGCCGGGATGCTTCAGGCCTTAGGTTTTGAGCTTCTGGATGCTGACGGGAAGCAGATTCCGCTCGGCGCGCAGGGACTTGAAAAACTGAAAACGATCCGGTGCGATCATGCGCATCAGGGGCTTACTGCATGCCGGATCCGTGTCGTTTCCGATGTCAGCAACCCGCTGACCGGAACACAGGGCGCGAGTGCGGTGTTCGGGCCGCAGAAGGGCGCATCGCCGGAGATGGTCAGGCATCTGGACCAGTGGCTGGCGCGGTACGCAGAGACCGCCGCAGCCGCAGTAGCTGACGCGGATCCTGAGTATCCGGGAAGCGGCGCGGCGGGAGGCCTCGGGTTTGCGCTGCGGACGTTCCTGCACGCAGAACTGATGCCGGGCGTCGATCTGGTTCTGGATTTTACCGGAATGGAAGAGATCGTAAAAGACGCTGATATTCTGATTACCGGAGAAGGACAGATCGACCGTCAGACCGTCATGGGGAAAGCGCCGTCCGGGATCGCAAAACTGGGGAAAAAATACGGGATTCCGGTCCTGGCATTTTCCGGAAGTGTGACAGATGATGCCAGATACTGCAATGAGCACGGTATCACTGCATTCTTCCCGATTCTCAGAAGAATCGCGACCCTGGATGAGGCGATGGACACTGCACAGGCGGAGAAAAACATGGCCGATGCAGCAGAGCAGGTGTTCCGTGTGGCTGCTGCATGCGTACAGAAATAAACGCAGTATAACCCGGGATTCTGTTTCCGTGTTCCTCAGACGCGATTGTGTATACAGACACACAGACTGAAGAGCGGAGGACATGATTCGTCAGCCGGGCGCACATGCCGTTCAATTGAATATAAAAACAGACCAGAAAGGAAAATACAGGGATAGAATATGAATACATTTGGAATTGAAAAACTGGGGATCATTCACCCAAAGGCCGTATACCGCAATCTTTCACCGGCAGATCTGACACAGGCTGCTCTCAGACGAGGAGAAGGCGTGCTCAGTGACACCGGAGCGATTGTGGTCAATACGGGAAAATATACAGGACGTTCGCCAAAAGATAAATACATTGTCGATTCAGAAGGAGTTCACGACCAGATCAACTGGGGTTCGGTAAACGTGCCGATTTCCAGAGAAGCATTTAATCAGATCAAGGGAAAAATGGCGGCCTATCTGCAGGATCGGGAGATCTACATCTTTGACGGCTTTGCAGGGGCGGATCCGCAGTGCACCAAGAAATTCAGAATTATTAACGAGCTGGCCAGTGAGAACCTGTTCATCAGGAACCTGCTGATCCGCCCGTCAAAAGAGGAACTGGAGAACTTTGGCGATGCAGACTTTACGATTATCGCTGCGCCGGGATTCAAGTGCATTCCGGAGATTGACGGCACACATTCAGAAGCCTTCATCGGAATCGACTATGAGGCAAAAACGGTCCTGATTGCAGGATCCCAGTACGCCGGAGAAATCAAGAAGAGTGTGTTCTCCGTCATGAATTATCTGATGCCGTTCGAGGATGTGCTTCCAATGCACTGCTCGGCAAACATGGACCCGCAGACCGGTGACACGGCAGTATTCTTTGGCCTTTCCGGAACAGGAAAGACAACGCTTTCCGCAGACCCTGCAAGGCTTCTGATCGGAGATGACGAACATGGATGGTCCGATCGCGGAATTTTCAACTTTGAAGGAGGATGCTACGCAAAATGCATCGACCTGGAAGAAGAGAAAGAGCCGGATATTTACCACGCTATTAAATTCGGCAGCGTTGTGGAGAATGTCATCCTGGATGATGATCACCATCCGGATTACACGGATAATTCCATCACGGATAATACTCGCGTCGGATATCCGATTGACTATATTCCAAACGCTGCAGTTCCGAGTGTCGGCGGAATCCCAAGTGTCATTATTTTCCTGACAGCAGACAGCTTCGGCGTCCTGCCTCCGATCAGCAGGCTGTCTAAAGAAGCCGCCATGTACCACTTTGTCACTGGATTTACGTCCAAAGTCGCAGGTACAGAGCGCGGAATTACAGAACCGGTTCCGACGTTCTCTACACTGTTCGGACAGCCGTTTATGCCGCTTGCGCCAGACGTTTACGCACGCATGCTCGGAGACAAAATCGAAAAATACAATACCAGAGTGTACCTGATCAATACCGGCTGGACCGGCGGCTCCTACGGAACCGGAAGCCGTATGAAGCTGAAATACACCAGAGCTATGGTCACCGCTGCTCTGAACGGTGAGATTGAAGATGCCGACTTCAGACACGACAGCATTTTCAATGTTGATATTCCGCAGAGCTGCGCCGGTGTTCCGTCTGAAGTCATGAATCCGCGCGATACCTGGGCGGATAAGGACGCGTATGATGAAACCGCGCGCCGCCTCGCCGGAATGTTCCAGAAGAACTTCAGCGACAACTACCCGGATATGGATCCGGAAATCGCCGGAGCCGGACCGAAGGCGTAGGAAATCTGATGTAATAAAAGACTCCCTTTATGAAGGAATGCGAATAACGCAGCCCTTATCATAAAGGGAGTTTTCTTTGTTTTACGCGGATCTTGTTTTCTGATAATCAGGCAAGCAGCCACTCGGTGATTTCATCAGCAGCTTTCAGATCTTCAGGCTTATCCATAATACTTCCCGGTACGTTAGCATCTCCCGCAACATGTGCCTTGTAGTCACAGAATCCGGCAGTCGCAAAACTCTTCAGATTCGTTTCCACCATGTTGGTGTAGACATCGACTGGACCAAAACCGGGGAAGAAATAACCGGCAAGTTTTTTATCTTTTCTTCCTGCCATGGAGAGATCCGACTGTGTGAAATCCATGAAGGAATATGTTCTGTCGAGGAACGCCTTAAGCTGAGCAGGGAACTGATCCCAGTGCACCGGCGACAGAATCAGCATGGCATCACAGCTGTCGATTTCCGGAATCAGTGCAGTGAAATCATCGTTCTGAACACAGTTCGGGGTGTGCTGGCGCTTGCATCCGTCACATGCAAGACATGGGCGTACATCCTTCTCGCTGATATTGAATGTAGTGATCTCGGCTTTCCCGTTCAACTGCTCTGAAAATCTCTTTGAAAGAGCAAAAGAATTACCGTTTTTTCTGTTACTTGCGTTGATGATCAGAATTTTTTTCATGATGAATGACTCCTTTACTGTTAAGGTTCAGATTTCTGTGTTAGGGCCCATTATATATCGTATTGGATCTATTCCAATCACATTTTCAGCTGATAGATATAATATGACATATTACATCATGGTTGTCAAGTGACATGTTACATCTTCCGAAATGTTTTTTTGAATTAATATAAATAGTCGTTTGGTCACTGCAGGATAAAAATGTATAATATGCCGGATAAGCGTTATGAAGCAGAAAGAGCAGACGATCAGTCTTCGGAAACTGCAGAATCCCGCAGAAAGCAGATCCTTCGTGCGGCAGAAATTCTGCCAAACTGCGGAAAACTGCCGGAATGTCCCGGAAAATCCGCCGAAGAGTTTCTGTGAGGCCATGCAGTTCGTCTGGTTTGTGCAGCTTGGACGCCCTCTTCCGAGTCGGGAATTCCAGACACCGACGGACGAGCAGATAGAGCACTGGAAAGAGCAGGCAAGAACAATGGGCATTCGGGTGGTGTCGTACCGGTGACCGATCACTTCGCATCATTGCCGCGCACTGCGTGTGTATGCTGATGTGCACATGCAGCGTTCAGATATCCGTGTAGATGTTGGGGAGGCTGATCATGTGGGCATTTCACAACAGTAGCTGTAGGATTACATATAGTTATGAAAGCCCATGAACGACCGTGCGCCTGAAAACCCACGCGAAAAAGCACTTTGCCTTTTTCTGTTATCGATTCTCCTCAAAACTGTATTTTCAGAACACAAAACAGGACTTTTTTATGATTGCGCACAATTGATGTTTGTATCGCGGCATGTAATTTCAGTTTTACACGAAAGAAAGTGCTGCGGACTTGACGTATACAGGCATACTGTGCGTAAATCCGTGCAATATGCAGGACAAAGCGCTCGCTTCACTTCCAGATATTACCACAGAGGTGAAGCAAATCAAGCGGATTAACGGGAATGCCCATGGTTTTAAAGGGAAGCGTTCCGGAATCGTGATTATTTAATAATTTGATAACAGAAAAAGTGAAAGTGCGATTTTGTGTTCCGGAATGGGCAAAAAACCCGGAATCCGGAACATGTAGTTGAGAAGTTAATGACCTAACTTAAGAGGCAGGAAGAATATCAGCGTGGGAAGCGCGGGTATGGGCGCCAAAATGCAGGATTATCAGGGCAGGCGGGAGAAGAAACATAAAGCATACAGAATACACGTACCTTCTCATTGTCCGTAATGCGTAACAACAGTGAACAAACCGCCTGCATATTCGGATTTACAACAGGCGACAGGCATTGAGGTATACTGTATGCCCGGATGTCGTTTCTCCCTTTAAGTATCGTATGTAAGATTTACTTGCTGCAGGGTATGTGAAAGCTCGCAGTCGCCGTCGGTATATCGGCGACTGCGGCCGGTTAGGAAACGTAGTGTTGTGCGGAGAACAGCGGTGACCGGGAGGTTACTCTGATATTATCCACGGATCTGCATTCATGCTTTCAGACTACAATAATACGCTTTCAATTATCGACTTTATCAGACGCGCATTAATGCCGTTTTCCATATTGTCATAGGTGACAATCAGATTATCCCAGGGAACGATTCTGTGCATCTCATAAAGATCCAGTTTGTTTTTGTGACCGCGGATTTTCTGTTCGTTGTTCACCATACCGCAATGTTCCCAGTAAAATTGTTTTCCGTCTCGGGGCCGGCGGATTGTGAAATCTGGATGCAGAACTTTACGCACTTCAGGGATGTATAGAGGCTCCTCGGTTTTAAAAGGAATTCGATGGCGGGTGAGCTGATCAGCAATGATAATCTCATTTTTTGACCGGACAGGAACTCCGGTCTCATCGTTGTTAATCAGTTGGTCAGGATAGAAATTCAGATCGCGGTGAATATCGTGTTCCCAGTCCCTTAGCAAAATGTTATCCGTAAAATACATATCGGGAAGATCTGTCCAGTTCCTTTGAAAATACTGCAGAATGACCGCCTCATCGAGACGTTCGTAATTTTGGATGCAATGCTCCAAGGCTGCAAGATTATTCGTCAGTGCGGGTACAGCATTCAGCAGATATCGTTTGCGCAGGAGGAGCTGAATAGTGTGGCGATCATTGGTAATGTTCACGTACCGGTCCCGTTTCATATTTCCCGTTTTCCGGATATGCTGATAATAGTGGATGAGCCCTTTTCGACCTTTTCGCTTTCTGCGGAGCAGTTCCCCGTCTGGCATCGTGTTTAACTCGTCCTGCCATGCGTTCAATGTAGATTTCATTTCTGTAAACAGCGTCTCTAGTTGTGACTTGAAATACATTTCTTTCCTCCCATAATAAATATCTACCGTGCGCACCCACGCGAATAAGCACTTTGTCTTTTTCTGTTATTGATTCTTCTCAAAACCGCGTTTTCAGAACACATAAAAGGAGTTTTTTATGATTGCGCACAATTGATGCTTGTATCGTGGCATGTAAATTCAGTTTTACACGAAAGAAAGAGCGGTGGACCTTTTGTATACGGGAATACTGTGTGTAAATCTGTGCAATATGCAGGACAAAGCATACGCTTCACTTCCAGATATTACCATGGAAGTGAAGCAACTCAAGCGGATTAACGGGAATGCCCATGTTTTTAAAGGGAAGCGTTCCGAGATCATGATTATTCAATAATTTGATAACAAAAAAAGTGGAAGTGCGATTTTGTGTTCTGGAATGAGCAAAAACTCGGAATTCGGAACACATGGTTGGGAAATAAATTACATAACTAGACTCTGAGGAATACTACTAGTAATGTAAGGGTGGATGTGGATTGGGAAAATAAGATGGGCAGAGCAAGTAGTGTGAGTATACTGTATACCGACGTATCCCCGGCTGATTATTAATGCATGTGTGTGATCCTAACCACTTTATTAAGCGTACATTTTTCAGTAATCATAGATACCCTCCGCAGAAGTCGCTGTCTGGTTCAGTGTCTTCCGGGAGGGATTCCCTGCGTTCATTTTTACAGCATATGTTTTAATCGTGAACGTTTACAGCAGCTCGCTTTCGCGTTCGTCCTTTCTGCGCTGCTGTTCGTCTTCGCGGGCCTGCTGGTAGTCCTGCTGCGTCCAGGCACTGCGGAGCTTCTTAGCGCGTTCGATCTTGCGCTGTTCTCTTTTTGCCTTACGGATCCTGAGCACCGTGGAACGGTAATAACGGTAGAGAATGTCAATCACGATGAAGCCGAGGGCGATGCCGATGCAGGTGGAGAACAGAAGCAGGGTCTGCTCAATGGCCATGTGCTTGTTCGCCTTTACGATGCCGTACATCATGTAGTACAGGTTCGGTCCCGGAATCAGAGGAAATGCGCAGGAGGACAGGAAAATCGTCGCCGGCGCTTTATTGACTCTGGCCATGATGATGGCATACCAGGCAACGACCATGGATGCAATCAGAGTTGCAACAAAGTTGCTCGGGTCAATCTTATATACGATGACGTATGCGGCCCAGGTAAAGAAGGCGCCGAGTCCGCAGTAGAAAATCTGCTTTCCCTTTACGCCGAACCAGATCGCAAATCCAGTGCAGGCAATGGTACAGGAGATCAGCTGTACGACAACATTAGGATTCATGTACATTACAGCACCACTCCTTTCAGCAGAATAATGGCAAGAGCGATGCCGGCTGCCAGTGCCGCCGCTCCCAGCATGGAGTTCATGATGTTCAGCGATCCGGACACGATATCCTTATGCAGGAGGTCACGAAAGCCGTTGGTCGTGCCGAGTCCGGATATCAGGAGCATGACGACGCCGATAGTGATTCTGCCGGAGTGGTCGCCCATGCCGAGGTGGCAGGAGAGAATAATATATATTTCTACCACAAACATAATGACGAAGTTGTAAACGAACGGGTTTTCCTCACGGCTGGAGAGGACAAATCCGAGGAATACGACCAGGACCGAGGCGATGACTGCGACGACTGTATCGATAACATTGCATCCAAAGAACACGCCAAATCCTGCGCCGCCCATGATTCCTGCCAGATACGTCATCCATTTCGGCTGAGGTTTACGGCTCATGACCTCTTCATATTTCTTATGGATCGTTTCCGGATCCGGTGTGTTTTTTACCACATATCGAGATAAATTGTTCAGGTAGTCGAGGCGGTCATAGTTTGTCGCAGAACCGCTGATGTGACGGATCTGCGTGATGATGTCGCCATCTTTAGTTTCAATTGTCGCCTGAAGATTGCTGACGATGACAAACACATCGTAGCGGACAAATCCGTAGGCCTTGCACATACGGTACATACTGTCCTCTGCACGGCTGACCTCGGCGCCGCAGATCAGCATTGCCTCGCCGATGTCCAGAATTCCCTGCAGAATTTTAGGATAATCGAATTCTTTTTCCAATGTCTGCTTTCCTTCCTGCAGTCTGATACTGCAAACTCTCTTTCACATACGTTAACGGCATGCAGTTTACGCGGACAAAACAAAAAGCGGCAAGAGGTTTTCTCAGTGCCCACATACCTTGCATGATACTGTTGTCAAAATCGCTGAATCGTACTGATTCCAACGGGATCAGCGATTGATAACATAATCATAAAGGGTACGCTTCAGCCTGTCAATGATTGATAGGAAATTGACAGGGGTTTTGGAAAAAGATACAAAAACAAGCCCCGGGGCATGTGTAAATACGGTTGAAAAAAGAGACCTTGTATGAAGGCAAATTGAGCTTCATGCAAGGTCCCTGAAAAACAGAGCCATATAACAGGTTACAACGTGGAAGACTGCTGAGTGCATTCAGCGGATTTTCCGCGCGCAGTGTGAGGCAGGGCGCCGAACATGGACAGAACCAGCAGAATGCCGAGCACCAGCAGGAGGATCAGCGACGTACGGGCACCGCTCTGGATTCCGGCGGATAATCCCTGTATAGCCTGGTATTTGGCTGTGATCACGGAGACTACCGCAGTGCCCAGTGCGCCGAAGAGCTGCTGCATGGTATTAAACACCGCGTTTCCGTCTGCCGACAGTTCTGCAGGCAGAGCGCCCATTCCGTTGGACATGCCGTTTCCGACACTGTTCGTCTGTCCGAAGGCAAAGAATACGTAAACAACGGTCATGACGGCAGCAGACGGATGACGGAAAAAGATAAGGGTAAGCAGCAGGACAGAAAGCAGCATGCAGAACGCGCCGGTCAGGAGCGGCACCCGGGGGCCGAACCGGTCGTAAATGCGTCCAGCCGCAGGCGCAAACACAGCAGCAAACGCGCATCCCGGCAGAAGAATACAGCCGGCGGAAAGAGCGCTCTTTCCGAGGACGATCTGTGCGTAATTCGGCAGAAGGAACCCGATTCCCAGACAGTTGAACTGCATCAGGACGAATGCCGCGAGGGCGCAGTTAAACCGTCTGTGCCGGAACACCTCGATGCGGATTAACGGCGACGCGGAAGGAGATTTTTCTGTCATATGTGTGGAATGGCGGAGAAACAGGAGCATTGCCGCCAGAAACAGGACCAGTAATCCCAGAACCCGGAACGACAGGAAGGCATGCGTGCCCATGCTGCTCAGGGTGATGATCAGGCAGGCAAAACTGATTGCAAGCAGAATCCATCCTGTGAGATCAAAGGTTACCGATTTTCTGTCTTCCGTTTCCGGATTGTTCCGGATGCAGAGAAAGCCGATCACCATGGCGGCAATCAGGACCGGCACCAGAGACGCGAAAATCATCCGCCAGCCCAGGCTTTCAACGATGAGACCGCCGAGAGAAGGGCCTACAGCAGGAGCCGCGGCCGGGATCAGCGAAGAAATTCCCATCATTGTCCCGCGGCGTTCCCGGGGAACCTGTGTCAGAACGATATTATACATTAATGGGAGGGCGATTCCCGTTCCGATTCCCTGCAGCAGCCTTCCGATAAGAATCAGGGAAAATCTCGGCGCGGTGCCGCAGAGTACAGTGCCCAGCAGAAACAGGACAGAAGCCGCGGCAAACTGTCTGCGGAGTGTAAAACGGCGGTTCAGGAAAGAAGTCGTCGGCATGATTATGGCAAGCATTAGCAGATATCCGGACGTAATCCACTGGACCGTTGCGGTGCCGATGCCGAACTCTTTCATCAGAGTCGGAAATGTGATATTCATTGCCGTTTCCACGACAACCCCGCAGAAGGACATGATCCCGGCAGCTACGACAGAGAAGATGACATGCACCGGAATACGCGGCGCAGAGGTGTGGTGTTCTCCAGTGGAACAGGCGGTATTAGTATTCAGAGTATGGTTTGACAATCGTATTCCTCCTTTTTGATCGGCAGGCAATCAGCTGATCTATTCTTTTTCAGGCCCGGCAGATTCTCCTGCGGAAAACTCCAGCCGGTTCGGACTGTTTATGCGGATCGGGTTCAGACTCATCAGATCATATGTCTGACGGATCACCCGGATTGCCGTGCGGATGTCTTCTTCCGGAATTTCCGAAAAAAGATCCGCAAGCTGCCGGTGATATTCTTCCACATAAATCCGGTAGACTTTTCTGCCGGATGGAGTGGCGGAAATGGCGCAGACCCGGCGGTCGTGCTGATCTTTTCTTTTTCGTGCCAGTCCTTTTGCAGTAAGTTCATTGACCAGCTTCGTAATACTGGGCATCGTGGAGTGCATCTGACTTGCAATTTCACTGATGCGTATGCCGGACTCGGGTGCCTGGCAGATGTATTCCATAATATGGATATGCCTCGGGGTCAGATGGTCCGGAAGATCAGGCATCATTCCCGGGATTTTCCTTGCCAGATGAAACGTGTCAATAAATTGTTTGGTCAGTTCCAGATTTCCATTCATAGAGATTCCTCAGTAGTTTTAAACAACTAATTACCTTAAGTACTTATCTATAGTAATTAAATGCCGCAGGAAAGTCAAGACCGGCAAAGATGGGAGAAAAACGGAGAAGCAATGGCGGTCGGGGTGTGCATACGAGAGCTATAGATTTACTGAATGCGATTTATCTGGCATGCTTTGCTATAATAATGGTTATGATAATAAGCCGCGGAATGATGCTGATCATACGCGGCCTGCTCCTCTCTTGCCTGTTGTATTTTGTCGGATGAAGGGCGCACAGTCCGGTTGTGAGAATTGCGTCAGCATGCTAAAATGATAATTAGCGAAATGTTCTAACACAGACGGGAGGAAGAAAATGAAGGTAATTGTAATCGCTCCTAAAGGGAAAATGGGGAAACTGGTAACGGCTGCGGCGGCAGAACGGGAAGGCGTGGAGATTGTCGCGGGAATCGGACCGGCAGGAAGAGACTATATCGAAAGTGATATCGGAGAAGCGGCGGGACTCGGAAGAAAAATCGGCGCGCCGGTTACGGACGATCTGGAATCGGTGATCGATGAGTGTGATGCGATTATCGATTTTTCAACCGTGGAGCAGGGAATGAAGACGCTTGCCGCGGCAAGAGCGCACGGAAAAGCTCTGCTGACCGGAACGACCGGGTTTTCGGATGAGCAGAAGCAGCAGTTTACCGATGCTGCGGCAGATATCCCGGTGATGCTGGCGGCGAACACATCGATGCAGGTCAATCTGCTTTACCGTCTCCTTGAGATGGCAGCAAAGGCAGTGGGCGGTTCCACGGACATTGAGGTGGTGGACATGCACGACAGAAACAAGCTGGACGCGCCGAGCGGCACGGCTGTTGAAATCGGGGATGTGCTGTGTCAGGCCCTTGGCAAAACCATGAAGGAGGACGCGGTTTACGGCCATGCCGGTGAAGGCCGCCGTGAAGACGGTTCAATCGCGTTCCATTCCATCCGAGGAGGCGACTGGCCGAGCAGCCACACGGTCTATTTCATTGGAAACGGAGAACGTCTGGAAATTACCCATCACGCCGTAAACTGGAAATGCTTCGCTGAGGGTGCAGTGACAGGAGCGCTGTATCTGGCCGGAAAAAAGCCGGGCGCGTATACGATGCAGGACTGCCTCGGACTGTAGTTTTCCGGACGGACTCTCATCGTTTCCGGTCCGATGCGGGAGGAATGCGGCACTCTGCGCGGTACTTCGCGACGGTCCGCCTGGCAGCCGGAATGCCTTCCCGGTTGAGAATTTCCGCGATTTCCCGGTCGCTGAGCGGCTTTTCGGCGGATTCTCCGCGGACCAGATCTTTGATTTTCTGCAGGATGACTCTGCTGCTTACGGCAGAGCCGTCCTGTTTTATTATTCCGGAAGAGAAAAAATCTTTCAGTTCAAAGATTCCGCGCGGGCAGTCGATATATTTTCCGTTCACCGTGCGGCTCACGGTCGAATCGCTGACTCCGGCAGCATCGGCGATTTCGGTCTGCGTCATGGGCATCAGATACTCAGGGCCGTGCAAGAGGAATGCCTTCTGACGGTCTGTGATGGCTCCGGCGATATTCATGATGGTGCCCCTGCGCCGGCGGACGGCAAGCAGAAACTGCTGAGCGGAATCCCGGCAGCCGGTCAGGTACTGATGCAGTTCACTTTCCGGCTCGCTGTTTTCCAGTATGTTCTGATAATTCCGACTTAGATGGATCTGAGGATCATACTCATCCAGATAAGTCAGGACAATTTCGCCATCCACAATTTCTGCCCGCAGATCAGGGATGATGAACGGCGTGGCCTCTGATGCGGCGGACAAAGTTTTCACGGGCAAGGGATCGAGTCGACGGATCTGCTCCGCGTATTTCTGCGCTTCCTCCGGGGTAATGAGAAGATTCTCTGAAATGGCGGCATAATCCCTTGCTGCAATTCTGTTCATCTGACTGCGGATCATTTTCTGAAGAACCGGGGTGAGTTTCCCCTTCGCGCGAAGCTGCAGCTCCAGACATTCTTCCATACAGGCGGCGCCGATGCCGGGAGGATCCAGCGACCGGACCACATGCAACGCGTCCTGCAGTTCGGATTCCGGGATATGGACGGTCTCTGCGGTTTCAGACAGATCGTCTGTCAGGTACCCGTTATCATCCAGAAGCCCGAGCAGAAATCTGCATAACTTGGTCTGCCGGTCTGACAGATGCAGCCAGGACAGCTGCTCCGCCAGCTGATCCCGGAAGGTCACCGGTGCGGCTGTATAGGCCGTAAAATCCGCATCCTGCTCCGCGCCGGAAACGGCAGCAGCAGAAGAACCGCTTTCCCATGCCGGAGGAGCATAGTCCAGGAACGGATTTTTCTGGTATTCTTCTTCCATTTCTTCCCGGAGCGCTTCCCGGTCCAGCCGGAGAATCTGAAGCGCCTGGATCTGACGGGCAGAAATTTTCTGCGTCTGCCGCTGCGCCTGCTGAATCTGATGCGAGATGGCAGTTTTCATCGTTTATCCCCCAACAGTTCTTTATTTGTGGCATTGTCTGAGAATTATCAAGCAACACTTCCGTAAAAGCAGTAAACCGTGTAAATATGTATGCGAATAAATACAATATTCTATGATCATCATAGGCCCGAAAGGCATGGCTGTCAACAAAATGAGAGCAAAAAAGAGATCGAAAATATAAATATCAGGGAAGTTTGAAAAAGATTGGTGAGAATTCACAGGATGTATTGAGAATTATCTTTTGGTGTGTATAATTATAAGTACATATGAGCATGGGTGAGAATCAGGTATTCAAGATACAGATCACAGGGAGAGTGTCGAAGATGAAAGAAGACAATATCCGGATGGAGTCAGAAACAATAGAAGAGGAATATGCGCGCTATAAACGATACTGGGATAAGTTCATGAATACCGGCGAAATCGATCCGGGACTGAACCCGGTGATCGCAAAATCCTGGATCAAGTGCAGGAACGCGGGAACCAGCATCTACAGCGGAAAGGGAAAACTGATGGAGGACAGCGTCTTTCAGAGCATCCGGAACGCGAACCGCGATCTGATCGACACTGCCATGCCGGTGATGAAGAGCGTTTATGAAATTATCAACGAAAGCAAGTTTTTCTTTGTCCTGACGGACAGTGTCGGATATGTGCTGGAGACACTGGGGATTTCTTTGACAGAGGAAATGCAGAACGAGTTGAATTTCCGCAAGAAGGCGCTCTGGAGCGATGTTCAGGTCGGCAGCAACGCCATCGGCATCGCGCTGGATTATGATACTCCGGTGCAGACTATGGGAGCGGAACATTACTGCGTCGTGCAGCACGGATGGACCTGTTCGGCAGCGCCGATTCATGGGATTAACGGTGAAATCATCGGATGTCTGGATCTGTCCTGCGCGGATTATCACAAGAAGAACCCGCATACTCTGGGGCTGGTCGTCGCGGGAGCCTTCAGCATTGAAACCATGCTGAATCACAGCCACGTAACCAGAATGCTGCAGGAAACGCTGGACGGCAGTTTGGAAAGCACCCTGCTTCTGGATCAGAATTTCCGAGTGCTGCTGGTCAATCAGGCGCTGCGCGAGTTTTTCCATTTAGACAAAGAGAAGGAGCAGGAAATCATCGGTACAGATTTTCGTGAGGCCGTGCCGGATCTGAACTGGTCAGAGGTCCGTCTGCAGGCGCAGAATGGCGGAATGTCCGCGCATAACGTGAGGATTGTCTTCCGGGAAAATGAATATCACTGCGGAATCAATATTACCTCGTTCCAGGACAGGACAAGGAACTATACCGTTTCCATCCGGAACCAGAAGAAAATGATCGCCGATGCCAACCATTATATGGGAAACCGCGCGCAGTATACCTTCGATTCCATTCTGGCGCGTGACCCGGAGATGCTGAAGACGATTTCTCTGGCGAAAAAGTACGCCAAGTATGACGGAATCGTGCTGATTCAGGGAGAAAGCGGAACTGGCAAGGAACTCTTTGCCCAGTCGATCCATAATGAAAGTCTGCGCGCCAACGGGCCGTTCGTCGCGGTGAACTGCGCGTCTATTCCGAGGGATCTGATTGAAAGCGAGCTGTTCGGCTATGAGAAAGGCGCGTTCACCGGTGCCCTGAATGAGGGAAATCCGGGAAAATTTGAACTTGCCAATCACGGCACCCTGTTCCTGGATGAAATCGGAGAGATGCCGCTGGAGTTTCAGGCGAAACTCCTCCGTGCCGTAGAAACGCTCAGGATCCGCAGAATCGGCGGAAAGAAAGAAATTCCGCTGGATATCCGAATCATTGCGGCAACCAACCGGGACCTGCAGAAGGAAGCGGAAAAAGGACGTTTCCGACAGGATTTCTATTACCGGCTGAATGTGCTGAGCCTTTCCGTCCCGCCGCTGAGAGAGAGAAGGGAAGACATTGTTTATGACGCGGAGAATTTTCTCGAGCGCTATAACCGAAAATACCCGGATCAGAAGAAAACGATGTCCGCGGGATTTCAGCTGGAGCTGATGCAGTATAACTGGCCGGGAAATGTAAGAGAGCTGCAGAACGGGATTGAACGGACTTTCTACGCGGTATCCGGAAATACACTGGAGGCTTCGGATTTTCAGTATATTTCAGCCAGAGAGCCGGCTTCTGCGCGCGGAGAAGCGGAACTGCAGGCTGAACAGAATGAGCGCGCGCGGCAGATTCAGCAGAGTGCGGAGCCATACAGGCAGGCACTGCTGGAAGCAGACTTTGACACAGAAAAGGCGGCGGAAATCCTGGACATGAGCCGGGCGACATTCTACCGGCGCTGCCGGAAGTACGGAATTTCTCCGCGGTCCCTGGCAAAGGAATATAACCGTGCGCAGATTCGGCAGGAAGAATAGGAACGGTCCATATTTACGGATAAACAGACGGGATTACAGAGCTGTTGTATTAAGCGGGAAAGTTCGCTTAGTTCAACAGCTTTTTTATGCCGGAACACCGGTGATAAGCGGAGCTGGTGCGTTACGGTGATATTATGTATTTTTTATCACACAATGATAATATTCTCATTTGGCACTGGATTTTCAGATTCTCACAGAAATTCTCAAATTCTCGAGAATTGTATAGTGTGAAATACATTTGCGGCATATGTAAACCGGGACTGGAAATAATAATACAGAAAATGTACAAAGAAAAATACATTGCAATTTCAACGGTTTTGAATCGATGTACTTTTTTGTCTATTGAAAATTGTTTTTTTGAGGGAACCTGGCACGGTTTCTGCTCTTTATTAAAGCAGAAGGGATCAGTCAATAGACGAAAAGACAGGAGGTTCCGAATGAAACGTTATGTGATTGAGTTTGGAATCGGTACGGATTTTCATGGACAGGATGTCACCCATGCGGCCGCGAAGGCAGTGAAGGACGCGGTTTCCAGAAGCTGCCTCTGCGGACTGGATGAAGTTCTGGGAATTCATGATTTAAACACGGGTGTGTTTATCCATGTCACAGTAGCGGTTTCAAGACCTGAAGAAGTCAATGTTGACAAGGTGGCAGAAATGCTTCCGGTGGGCACCGTCGATGTAAAAGCCGTAAAGGGAGGGCTCCATGTTCCAGGGCTGTACGTTCCGGAATTCGGCGATGCGGATGACAGCATCGAAGCTGCGCTTGCCTGTGTAGAAGTTGAAATACGTGAGTAGAGAATTGTACGAAAAGAAAGGAAGGTCTGTTATGAATGTTACAAAAGAACAGATGAGAGACATGTATCGTACGATCATGCGCATTCGTAAATTTGAGAGCAATGCGCAGAATGATTTTGCGAATGGCAAGATCCCTGGATTCCTTCACCTGTATCTCGGTGAGGAAGCTATCGCAACCGGTGTATGCCAGAACCTGAGAAAGGACGACTACATCACCAGCACCCACAGAGGGCACGGGCACATCATCGCCAAGGGCGGAGACCTGAAGTACATGATGGCTGAACTGTACGGAAAATCCACCGGCTACTGCAAGGGCAAAGGCGGATCCATGCACATCGCGGACCGTGATCTGGGCATTCTCGGCGCTAACGGAATCGTCGGAGCCGGGCAGGATATCGCAGTCGGCGCCGGGCTTTCCTGCAAGTACAGAAAGACCGACCAGGTCTGCGGATGCTTTTTCGGAGACGGCTCCACCAACCAGGGAACCTTCCACGAGGCGCTCAACCTTGCTTCGATCTGGAAGCTTCCGGTAATCTTTGTCTGCGAGAACAACCATTTCGGAATTTCCATGAGCCAGTCCAGACATCAGGCGATCAAGGACATCGCGGACAGAGGCGCGGCATATGGAATTCCGGGTGTAGCGGTTGACGGAAACGATGTCATGGCGGTTTATGAGGCGGCAAATGAAGCCATCGCAAGAGCAAGAAAAGGCCAGGGCCCGACACTGATCGAATGCAAGACCTGGAGATGGCGCGGCCACTTTGAAGGCGATCCGGGAATTTACAAGGATCCGAAAGAACAGGAAGAATGGATCACAAGAGAGCCGGTTAAGAGATACCGCAAGTTCCTGGAAGAAAATGACGTCATGACTGCCGCAGAGATGGATCAGGTTGACGCGGAGATCGATCAGGAGATTGCAGACGCAGTGAAGTTTGCAGAAGACAGCCCGCTGCCGAAGCCGGAGGACGTCGGCAAAGATGTCTATACAGACTTTGACGAGGAGGTGCGCGTAAGATGAAGACGATGAGTGTAATGGAAGCCATTCGTGAGGCTATGAGTATCAGAATGCGCGAGGATCCGAATGTACTGCTGTTTGGTGAAGATGTCGGTAAGTTCGGCGGATGCTTTGGTGTATCTGCGGGAATGTTTGATGAGTTCGGCCCGGAAAGAGTCCGTGACACCCCGATTTCCGAGGGCGCGATCATCGGAGCGGCAACCGGATCGGCGGCCACAGGACTCCGTCCGATCGCGGAGATCATGATGGATGATTTCATCACAGTCGCGATGGACCAGCTGGTAAATAACGCGGCATTCATGCACTATATGTTCGGCGGAAAGATCGAACTGCCTATGGTGGTCCGCACCGTAAACGGAGCAGGTGTGAACGCGGCCGCACAGCACTCGAAATCCATGGAAGCATGGATGACCCATGCTCCCGGCCTGAAAGTTGTATACCCGTCCACTCCTCAGGACTGCCTGGGCCTGCTGCTCGCTTCCATCGACGATAACAACCCGGTGGTCTTCTTTGAGCATAAGCTAGCATATGGAGAAAAAGGAGAAGTTGATTCTCTGGACCCGATTCCGCTTGGAAAGGGCGACATTAAGAGAGAAGGAACCGATGTCACCATTATCGCGTACGGATATCAGGTATTCCGGGCTCTGGAAGCAGCAAAACAGCTGGAGAAGGAAGGAATCTCCGCAGAAGTTCTGGATCCGCGCACTCTGTATCCTCTGGATAAGGATCTGATCGCGCAGTCTGTAGACAAGACACATAATGTCGTTATTACCTCTGAGGAGTTCAAACGCGGCGGATATGCCGGAGAAATTTCCGCGTTCATCGCAGAAGAGCTGTTTGATTCTCTGGACGCGCCTTGCAGGCGGGTCTGCGGCCTGAACACACCGGTTCCGTTCTCCTCTGTTCTGGAGAATCAGTTTATTCCACAGGTCGAGGATATTGTCAACGCAGTAAAAGCGCAGAGGGAGTAAGGCATTCCATAATATTAATATTGCGGAACAGCTGCACAGCCTGACGTCTGTTCCCTCTTGTTCATCAGCGTGTAAAGCGCAGGACGGCAGTGCTGAGCGGTAAATCCGCAGGATAAGCGCATGCGCGGGGCAATACCTGCGCATGCGCGGCATCTGTCACATAAAACAGAGAGGCGGTGCCGGAACAAATACGCTGAAAGCTGAAAAAGAAAGGAGGGCTGATTCTTGTCAAGTATAGGAATTATCGCGAATCCGGCTTCCGGGAAAGATATCCGAAGGCTGGTATCCTACGCGACAACGATTGACAATCAGGAGAAAGTCAATATCGTCAAAAGAATCGTATTGGCCGCGCAGTCCGTCGGCGTAGATCAGATATATTTTATGCCGGACAGTTTTCAGTTCGGCTGGATCGTCATCGATGACCTGGAGATTGACGGTAAACTGACGGCTTCCTGTGAAGTTCTGCAGATCCCGTATATGGCATGTGCAGAGGACACCACCAGAACCGCGGCCTGGATGGAAGAGCACAGGCTCGGCTGCGTCGTCGTTCTGGGCGGAGACGGAACCAGCCGCGCCGCGGCAAAAAGCCTGAAAAACGTTCCGCTCGTCGCGGTTTCCACAGGGACCAATAATGTCTATCCGGATTATACGGAAGGCACAGTCGCCGGTATGGCCGCAGGCATTACTGCCGGGGCGGACAATCCGGAAGAGTTCTGCCGGCGGGACAAGCGGATTGAAGTATCCGTCAATGGCGAGTTTAAGGATATCGCCCTGGTCGATGCCGTGGTTTCCGACGATCTGTGGATCGGATCACGGGCGATCTGGGACGCGGATAAAATCGAATATATCGTTGCAGCGAGAGCGCATCCGGCCAGCATCGGATTTTCCGCGGCAGCAGGGTGTCTGGAAGTGATCCGTCCGGAGGACGACCGCGCCATGGCACTGCAGCTGTGCGGCAGAGAGGAAGAAAAAGCCGTCAGGAAAATTAAAGCGCCGATTGCGGCAGGCATTCTCTCTCCGATAAATATTCAGAGCGTTCAGGAGCTTCATATCGGAGGAACGTATTCCTTCGCGGCTTCCCATCACTGCATGATTGCGCTGGACGGAGAACGGGAAGTGCGTGTGCGTGAAGGAGAGACGGTGGCGTTTAAGCTGACCAGAAACGGACCGCTGCATGTCAATATAGAACAAACTCTGGAGAAAGCCGTTCAGCACGGAGTGTTCAGCCGCGATTAACAGCGGCCCAGATAAGGAGGCGAAACAGCATGGCAAATGCAATTTTGATGCCGAAAATGGGAATGACGATGAAGGAAGGAACTGTAGAAGAATGGTACGTCCATGAGGGCGATCAGGTAAAGGAAGGCGATCCGCTGCTTTCTGTTTCTACGGATAAGATCACCAATGATGTGGAAAGCCAGGAAGACGGCACGGTCTTAAAGATTATCGCGCAGGCAGGGGAAACCGTGGATGTTTCTGCAGTCGTCGGCTATATCGGGCAGCCGGGAGAGCAGATTCCGGCTGCTCCGGGAGGAGAAACAGAGGAATCTCCTCAGGCCAGTCAGCCTTTGTCCGGGGAAAAACATGCTGAGGCAGCTCCTGCAGCTCCAGCGGCAAATCATACAGTCAAGGCGTCTCCTGCGGCGAAGAAGCTGGCAAAGGAAAAGGGCGTCGATCTCACGCAGATTGCGGGAACCGGTCCGAGCGGAAGAATTAAGATTGAAGATGTAGAAAAATTTATTGAAGAGCAGGAAAATGTGAAAACAAGCCCGGCAGCAGCGAAGGCTGCGGCTGACCTTGGCGTGAATCTGGCAGACGCAAGAACCTCCGGCAGCAGAGTCATGATGGAGGATGTTCTGAAAGCGGCAGAGGGCGAACCGGAGAGCAATGATCTTCCGCCTCAGAAAGTGGACACGCTGAGAAGATCCATCGCGAAGAATATGACGGAGTCCTGGCACACCTCTCCGCGCGTCACCTACACTCATCCGGTGGATATGACGGCGGTCATCGACATGCGGACACGGTTAAAACCGGAAATGGAACGGACAGGAATCAAGATTTCCTATAACCACATCCTGATGAAGGCCTGTGCGCAGGTGCTGATGGAGATGCCGGACGTAAACGGCAGTTTTAGCGATAATATGCTGACCCATCATAAACACGCGAATGTAGGTCTGGCGGTCGCGAAAGGCGACGGGCTGATCGTGCCGAATGTAAAGCGCTGCGATCAGAAGACACTGAACCAGATTGCGGATGAGATGAATAAACTTACTGCAAAAACCAGGAGCGGGCGCATCGATATGGATGACATCAGCGGCGGAACTTTTACGGTCAGCAGTCTCGGGCCTTATGGCATCACCAGTTTCTCACCGATTATCAATCAGCCGGAGCTGGCTATTCTGGGTGTTTGTGATATTATAGAAACACCAGTGGTCAGAAATCATGAAATTGTGATTCTTCCGATGATGAATCTCTGCCTGACAGCGGATCACCGCGTCATCGACGGTGTGAAGGCTTCCAGGTTCCTGCAGAGGCTTGCACAGATTCTGGAGAATCCGTATCTGATGCTGGCCTGATTGGAAGGGAGGAGGAAGTATGGCTAAGAATATTATGGTGATTGGCGGCGGTCCGGGCGGATATATTGCCGCAATCCGGGCGGCGCAGCTCGGAGCGGATGTCACGGTGGTGGAGAAAGGAAAACTCGGCGGAACCTGCCTGAATGTCGGCTGCATTCCAACCAAGTGTCTGCTTCACAGCGCGGAAGTCTATACGGAGATCAAGAACTGCAAGGCACAGGGAATCTCTGTCACCGGCGCAGAAGTGGATTTTCCGGCGGTGATCGCGCATAAGAATAAAGTTTCCAGAAGACTGGTCGCCGGCGTCAAAGGGCTGCTGCGCGCGAACAAGGTGAAAACCATCACCGGAACGGCGCGGTTCACCGGTCCTAAAAAGCTGGAAATTGAGCAAGAAGACGGAACCAGAATCGAAGCGGAGCCGGATGACATCATTCTGGCGACCGGATCTGTAAATATGGTGCCGCCGATTCCGGGTCTGAAGGACGGGAATTCGGCGGTGATCGATTCCACCGGAGCACTCTCACTGGACGCGCTGCCGGAGACAATGGTCGTAATCGGCGGCGGAGTCATCGGACTGGAAATCGCCTGCGCGTACGCACAGTTCGGAACCAGGATAACGGTTGTTGAAGCGCTGGATCATGTGCTTCCAATGCTGGACGCGGAAATTACAGAAGTCGCTGTCGCGCACATGAAGAAGAAACTGGGCATGGAGTTCCATCTGAACTGCCCGGTGGAAGAAGTGAAGACATTGCCGGACGGCGGAGCAGAAGTTATCTGCACCAATAAGGAAACCGGAGAAAAAGAATCCTTTAAGGCAGAGAAAGTTCTGGCGGCAATCGGAAGAAAAGCCAATATCGATTCCCTGGCTCTGGGCATGAGCGGAATCGAATACGATAAAGACGGCATTCAGGTGGATGACCTGATGCAGACTAATGTCTCCGGAATCTACGCCATCGGCGACTGCGTGAAAGGTAAGGCAAGACTGGCGCATACCGCATCTGTTATGGGGGAAATTGCCGCAGAAAACATTATGGGACATCATAACCTCTATGATGAAAAGACCAATGTGACCTGCGTCTATGTAGAGCCGGAAGCCGCGGCAGTCGGACTGACCGAAGAGCAGTGCAGAGCGCAGAACCTGGATTACAAAGTCGGGAAATTCCCTCTTGCAGCCAACGGAAAATCTCAGATTCTGAACGGCGGAGAAGGTTTGGTGAAAATTATTACAGATACAAAGTACGAGCAGATCATCGGCGTTCATATCATCGGACCGAGAGCCACCGATCTGATTGCGGAAGGCGCCCTGGCCATTCGGCTGGAGGCGACAGCCGATGAGCTGATCAGCACGATCCACTCCCATCCGACCGTATCCGAATCCGTTCGCGAGGCGGCCCTGGATCTTCAGGGGCGTGTGCTGAATATGCCGCCGAAGAAGAAATAAAGAAATGAGAAAATGAGGCAGAAGGCCGAACCTAATTTTGTCACATACTCGCAGGTATTCAAAGGCAAAAATAATTGCGCCTGTTCAGATGTTTTCGAGTATAATGAAAGTATCAGAAAAAACTGTCCTCGGAGCAATGAATCGCGGACTGGAGAATTCCGTCCGCATGTGGATTTATGAAGTGTCCGGCGGACAGACCGCGTTCAAAAAGGCAAAGGGGGAGATTATCATGTTTCAGGCAGGATTTATCTATGTATTCCCGGGACTGAATCCGGAAAAGCAGAATGCTCAGATTCCATCGGATGAGATGAATATGAATGTCATCGGCGTCAGTGATTATGACGCGGCAGAAAAAGCCGCGAAAGAACTGGTCGCAAAGGGCTGCACCGCAATCGAGCTGTGCGCGGGATTCGGCGTGGAAGGCCTGGCCAGAATCAAAAAGGCCGTCGGCCCGGGAGTTGCCGTCGGCGCGGTCCGGTTCGACTTCCATCCGGGACTGGAGTTCAAGAGCGGAGACGACGTATTTTAGAATGGAATAGAATGATGATAAGAAGGGGCGCTGCAGGGTCAGACGTAATGTTTGATGCTGCAGGGCCTTTTTATTCTGGATTGATGGTGAATAAAGAGGGATTATACGAGATATCTAGAAGTGTTTAATATTACAACGTCCGAAGCGGCACATCAGTGGATGGTGTCGCTTCGTAACTGGGAAAAATCCACAGCGGGATGTTGATCGTGTATACAGCGGGCCTGAAATAGTAGAAAGAATTACAAAATCTTAAAAATAAGTTTTGCTCGGGCGTAATAGGCACACCTTGACATGTAAATAATATTCTGGTAAACATTATCTAAGATATGACCAGAGTGAACTGATCATATCAATGCAATTTTCTCACAATAGAAACTCTATTTAATAAATCCAAACTCTAGCTGTTCAGAAAAGCTTGTTATCAGCTGTTCATACTACAATGGTCCCATAGGGTTGGACAGGTATTCGGAAAATTATCGTGAACATGGTAGAATAGCAGTAGAAGAAAGGAGCATCTGTCATGGCACGAAGGACGAATTACAGCCCCGATTTTAAAGCAAAG